>Ga0102589_1000099_pt1 | contig 246746 bp, 234 predicted proteins | sample AraplaMF_Col_mLB_FD_76858 | JGI IMG/M metagenome (GOLD analysis project Ga0102589, IMG submission 76858) | Arabidopsis root microbial communities from the University of North Carolina, USA - plate scrape MF_Col_mLB | ecosystem: Host-associated > Plants > Roots > Endosphere | place: USA... | reverse complement strand
TCATCAGGTGGCCGGCGCGGGCGGCGGGGGCGGCGGTGGCGATGGCGGCGCGGAAGCCCTTGGGATCGGCGATGTGGTGGTCGGCGGGCAGCACCAGCATCAGCGTGTCGGGGTCGCGGTCGGCCAGAAAGCGGGCGGCGACGGCGACGGCCGGGGCGGTGTTGCGGGCCGACGGCTCGAGGATGATGGCGTCGGGGAAGACGCCGATCTGGCGCATCTGCTCGGCGACGACGAAGCGGTGGTCGTCGGCGCAGATGAACACCGGCGGCGCGAAGCCGTCGGCTTCGCCGACCCGGGCCACGGTGTCCTGGATCATCGTCCGGTCCGAGACCAGCGGCAGGAACTGCTTGGGATTCCCAGCCCGCGACAATGGCCACAGCCGGGTCCCGGACCCGCCCGACAACACCACCGGCACCACAGCTTGATCGACTCGACTCATGACCTGCTCCAGATTTCAGGCGCTGAACTTGTATCAGCCATCAGGTTTGCGAATTCAACACTTTGAAGACCATCGAAATCCGGGAAAATCTTCCGCTATTCCCGCCTTCTCCCGATGATCTCATACGGGATTATGAAGCAAGGCGAAGCGCGGAACATTCCTCCGGCGTCCGGTCTGGGTAGGGTTTCCGCCACTGGGCTGATGCGAAATCAGGTTTCGCGTCATTATGATTTGAATTTAGGTGCGCTGCAGCATAGTCTTCGATTCCGAGCGGCACGTCCAGTCGCCCGTTCGAATCCCAGGTTTCCTCCGTCGAAGGATCGTCGGCAATGAAGATTCAAGCTTTGGTCGCGGCTGTGATTCCTGATGCCTCCGGTTCGGCGATCGATCCCCATGAGCTGCAGGATCTGATCGACGCGGCGGACTGGGATGGCGTCAACGCCCGGTCGCGGGAGTCGCGCGCCGCGGTGTCCCGCGACGGCGCGGGGGCGCCGCTGGCCCGGCGCACCATCCTGCTCGACCGGCTGTACAGCGTGGCCCGGGATTCGGAAGAGGATTTTGATCCGGCGGCGGCGGCCAAGGCGGCCGCGGCACTTTGCCTCTCCCAGCACAACCACGTGCTGTCGCCGCTCGACCAGGAGGCGATCGGCGGCGTCTTCGTCGAGGACGGCATGCTCCATCTCTGGGGCATCAACCAGCTCGACCCGGCCCTGCCGGTCGATCTGGCTTTGGTGGTCGACGGCCGCCGGATCTTCGACGCGCAGACCGACCCGTCGACCGGCCGCGTCGCCTTCGCCGCCACCCGGCTGCATGGCCGCCACCGCTCGCTCGGCTTCGAGCTCGACGGCACGGTGGTGCCCGGCCCCGCCTTCACCGCCCTGTCCTTCTGGAAGGACCCCGACGCGCTGAACGAGCTCGCCGACCACCTGGCCGACCTCGTCAACAACACCGGCTATCTTGGCGCGCGCTTCACCGCCAAATGCCATCTGCCCAAGACCATGGCCCGGCTCGACGCCGCGGGCGGCGACGACAAGGTCAAGGGCCGCATCCCGGAATTCGTCCGCTACATGGCGAACCGGTACGATTGCGACACCAAGAACCTGGTCGGCTACCAGGGCACGGCGCAGTGGATCATCTCCGACGTCATGGAGTATGCCGACCGCCGCAGCATCTTCTGCATGACCAACGAGATCCACGAGGCGCTGTCCGAGGGCGTGTTCAACAAGCGCGCCCTGAAGAACGACGTCTCGCTGGCGCTGTTCTCCTTCTGGCGCCGGCACTACCAGCATATCGACATCTTCAGCGACGAGGGGCTGCGCAAGGTCCAGTACAAGTTCGCCACGGCGCCGTTCATCAGCGACAAGAACAACCAGCTGCTGATCTCCAAGGCGCTGAAGGAGCGGCTGAGCGCGGTGGTCGACGCCTATCGCAGCCGGGCCCTGCCGTGGAGCTGGTACTGGCTGTTCCGGCACGAGGACGAAGGCACCACCCACAAGATGATGGAGGCCGGCTATGCGCTGACCCTGTCGTTCCGGGAGGTGCTCGCCGACCTGATCGAGCAGAATCGCTGCTCCTTCAACCCGCGCAACTGGATGTCCTACTGGGGCTCGACGCCGCAGGAGGTGGCGGGCCACTTCACCCGCTTCGACCTGGCGCTGATCTCGCTGCTCAACGGCCGCGCGGTGCCGGAGGAGCTGATCGCCGAGCGCGGGCCCGAGGTGCTGCGCCGGCAGCTGATCGACCAGGTCTACAGCCGCGCCCCGCGCCTGGCGGCGATCTCGGCGGTGGCGCAGGACCTGGCGGCCGCACCGGCGGCCGAACCGGCGATCGAGCGCATCGACCTGGTGGTGATCGGCCATGCCAACGCCACCGGCCTCGGCCGCAATCTCAACATGTTCGTCGAGGCGCTGTCGGGCTTCGACCCGCTGGTGTTCAACGCCGATGACGGCCAGTGCGTCAATCCCGAGGGGCGCTGGCGCGAGGACATGAACCTGCGCGCCCGGGTGGTGGTGCTCTGCGTCAATGCCGACCGGGCGCCGGAGATGATCGCCCGCTTCGCCTCGATCTGCGAGGACGCGCACATCATCGGCTTCTACCTGTGGGAGACCGACACCCCGCCGGAGACGCATCTGCTCGGCGCCAATGCGGTGGACGAGATCTGGGCCCCGTCCGATTTTGTCGCCGACGGCTACCGCAAGATCACCTCGACCCCGATCAGCAACATCCGCAAGGGCCTGGCCCATCCGCCGGCCCGGGTGTTCAGCCCGTTCCTCGACCGCTTCCGGCGCAGCCCCAGCGAGCTGATCTTCCTGTCGCTGGCGGAATTCGGCTCCTCGATCGTGCGCAAGAACCCGCTGTCGGTGGTCAAGGCCTTCCAGCAGGCCTTCACCGAGGGCGACGAGGAGGTCCGGCTGCTGCTGAAGATGCGCGAGATCGACCCCGGCCACTGGAGCAACTTCGACGGCTACTGGGAAGAGGTCGAGGAGCGCATCACCGGCGACCACCGGATCGAGATCGTCGAGGGCAATCTCACCGATGCGGAATACTGGTCGCTGATCGACTCCTCGGACGTCTTCGTCGCCCTGCACCGGGCCGAGGGCTTCGGCTACGGCATCGCCGATGCGATGATGCTGGGCAAGCCGGTGATCGTCTCCGACTACTCCGGCACCCAGGATTTCTGCGAGGCGGACAATTCCTTCCTGATCGATGTCGACGTGGTGCCGACGCCGCCGGAGCAGATGCGCAGCAAATCCTATGTCGGCCATTGGGCCAGCCCGCGGGTGGATCAGGCAGCGGCGGCGATGCGCGCCATCCTGACCGACCGCGAGGCGGCCAAGGCCCGGGCGGCCAAGGGCCAGAACCGGATCTTCGCCGATTACAGCTTCGACGATTGGCGCAGCGGCCTGTCGACCCGGATCCGCGACCAGCTGGCGCGGCAGCGCTGACACCACTCTTGGAGCTCATGCCACTCGCCGTCATCCCGGGTCTGCAGCGCAGCACGAAGTGGTGCGCTGCAGACCCGGGATCCCTGCGACAGCCGTGCCGAGGTCCCGTGTCTGCGCTGCGGCACTCCGCGCCGCAGCGCGCACGGGATGACGACGAAGCGGTCATCACAGGCTCAGCGGTGCAACGGGGCCTATGTCCGTCCTAATCCTCGCGGCCTATGCCGCGCTGTCGACCTTCCAGGCAGTGGTGATCTGGTCCGGGCTGATCGCCTGGACCGGGATCCCGGGCGTCGCCGCGGTGCCGGTGGCGACGCTGCTCGGGCTGGTGCCGGGGGCGGGCACCATCGTCGCGATCCTGGCTGCCGGCTCGGCCTGGGGCTGGCCGTGGTTCGGCTCGACCTTGCTGTTCTGCGCCCTGCTGGCGCTCTGGGTGCACACGGCCCTGTATCACGGCCTGCCCGCGCTCTCGTCGCCCGAAGGGGAATAGCGGGGCCGGCGGATACGATCGCGGTACGCCTGGTGCCGCTGGCTTTCCCTTCAAGAATCCTCATCATCCCCGCGAAAGCGGGGATCTCGTCACGCCTTCCGGGTAGAGATTCCCGCTTTCGCGGGAATGACGGTCAAAAAAAAGAGTTGGACTGTCCCTTCCTCAGGCTGCGCCAGCCAGCGGCACCGGCCCCAGACGGCCGGCGGCGAAGGCGGTGTTCAGCTCCTCGATGGCGCAGATGATGTGATAGAAGCTGCTGGCCGGCGCCGGCTCTTCGACGAAGGTCCCATCCGGCTGCAGCTTGTCGCGCCACAGCCCGGCCACCGGCACGTCGAAATAGGTGAACAGCGCGGTCACGCCGGCGGTGATGCGGCCGCGCCACAGCGCCTTCTCCGCCTCGGTCTCGGCGGCGCCGGCCAGCGCCACCGCCGCCTTGATCCGCTCGGTCTGCGGCCACAGCCGGGCGCCGGAATCGACCGGCGCGCCGTCGTCGAGGATGGCGTTGACAGCGACGTTGCGCACCGGGTCGACGCCAGTCTCCTCTGCCGCCTCGGCCATGCGCCGGGCCGCGGCGACGGCGTCCGGCCGGCCGCGCAGCGTGCCCCAGCGCACCAGCAGCCAGGCCCATTCGAACAGGTGGCCGGGCTCGACGATACGGCCGTCCCGGCCGGGGGCCGGCCACCATTCGCCGTCGAAGAACTCGCGCAGATATCCGGTCTTCGGGTCGATGAAATGCGACAGGGCCAGCCCGGCGATCTCGTCGGCCAGCGCGTTCCAGGCCGCCTGGTCGGGGCCCTGGCCGAGCTCAACCCAGGCCAGCGACGCCTCGAACAGGTGCATATGCGGGTTGGCCAAGAGCGGCAGCTTGCGCGGTGCCGCCTCCTCGAAGCCGCCCAGCGGGTGCTTCAGCGTCGCCTCAAGCCGCTGCCGCAGCCGCGTCGCCGCCGCGGTCAGCGGCGCCGGGTCGGCGACCACGGTGCCGGCGACGGCCAGCGCGAACAGGGCGAAGGCCTGGTCGTACAGCACCACGGTGTCGTCCAGCGTCGCCCCGTCCGGCCCGACCAGAGTGCGGAAGGTGCCGTCCGGACGCTCATAGGCTTTGCGGAAGAAGGCCAGGCCGTGCTCGACCGCCTGGCGCGACGGGCCGGTCCAGCCCAGCCGGCCGGCGACGGCGAAGGTGAAGACCTGCCGCGCCTGCACCCGGGCGCGGCGCGGCTCGATGCACGGGCTGCCGTCGAGCCCGAGGCGCTCGTGGAAGCCGCCGCGCTCGCGGTCGGTGCCGGCCTCCCACCAGATCGGCAGCGCCGCGGTGGTCAGCCAGGTCATCAGCCGGTCGCGCAGGCCCTGCAGGGTGGCCATCTGCTCGGTCGGGGTTGTCATCATCGGCTCCAGCGGCAGGTCTTGATCATCGGGTCTTTGGGCTCAGATCGTCTGATTGTAAGCGCCCACTTCGGGATTCTCACGCAGCACGCCGTCGACGGCCTTGAACATCTCGTGCAGCCGGTCCTTCGACACCGGGCTCTCGACCACCACCACCAGCTCCGGCTTGTTGGAGGAGGCGCGGACCAGCCCCCAGGTGCCGTCCTCGGTGGTCACCCGGATGCCGTTGACCGTGACCAGGTCGACGATGCGGTGGCCGCTCAGCCCGCCATTGGCGGCGATCTCGCGGAAGCGCTTCTCGACCCGCTCGACCACCTCGTACTTCACCTCGTCGGCGCAATGCGGCGACATGGTCGGCGACCCCCAGGTCTGGGGCAGGGCGCGGTACAGATCGGCCATGCTCTTGCCCGGGTTGCGGTCCATCATCTCGCAGACGGCGATGGCGGTGACCAGGCCGTCGTCATAGCCGCGGCCGATCGGCGGGTTGAAGAAGAAGTGGCCGGACTTCTCGAAGCCGGCCAGGGCATTCAGGTCGCGCACCCGGCGCTTGATGTAGGAATGGCCGGTCTTCCAGTAGTCGGTCTTGGCACCCTGGGCCTGCAGCACCGGGTCGGCGGCGAACAGCCCGGTCGATTTGACGTCGACCACGAACTGGGCGCCAGGATGCAGTGCCGACAGGTCGCGTGCCAGCATCACGCCGATCTTGTCGGCGAAGATCTCGTTGCCCTCATTGTCGACCACGCCGCAGCGGTCGCCGTCGCCGTCGAAACCCAGGCCGAAATCGGCGCCGGTCTCGCGCACCTTGGCGGCGATGGCGTGCAGCATCTCCATGTCTTCGGGGTTGGGGTTGTAGTTCGGGAAGGTGTGGTCCAGCTCGACGTCGAGCGGGATGACCTCGAGGCCGATCGCCTCCAGCACCCTAGGGGCGAAGGCGCCGGCGGTGCCGTTGCCGCAGGCGGCGACCACGCGCAGCTTGCGCCCGATCTTCCGGCCCTCGGTCAGCTCCCGGACATACTGCTCGGCGAAGCCTTCGACGAAGCGATAGCTGCCGCCGGTGCGCGGCTCGAAGGCGCCGGACAGCACGATGTCGCGCAGCCGGCCCATCTCCTCAGGCCCGAAGGTGACCGGGCGGCTGCAGCCCATCTTCACCCCGGTCCAGCCATTGTCGTTGTGCGAGGCGGTGACCATGGCCACGGCCGGGACGTCGAGCGCGAACTGGGCGAAATAGGCCATCGGCGAGACCGCCAGGCCGATGTCGTGCACGGTGCAGCCGGCCGCCATCAGCCCTTGCGCCAGGGCGATCTTGATGGCCATGGAATAGCCGCGGAAGTCATGGCCGACCACCACCTCGGGCTTCACCCCGGCCTCGTGCAGATAGGTGCCGAGGCCGAGCCCCAGCGCCTGCACGCCCATCAGGTTCAGCTCCGGCGGCTTGTCCGAGCCGGGATGCCCGAACCACCAGCGGGCGTCGTATTCGCGGAAGCCGGTCGGCTTGACCAGCGGCGTGGTCTCGAAGGCGTAGGTGTTCGGAACCAGCGACGCGGAAGGCTTGGGCAGCATCGGGAGATCCTCGGGGCGGCAGGAGGGCAGGGGCAGAGGCAGGCAAGGAAAATCCGATCGCCGACCCGGCATCGCGGATCGGCGGCAATGACGAAGGCACGCCCTCGCATCGGATCGATTGTCGGTTTTTGCCGGGACCCGGCGGCGCGGCCGGGTCCCGGGGGCAACGCCCTTAAGCGTTGAGGGCTTCGCGCACCGGCTTGGACGGGCTGAACACCACCTTCTTCGAGGCGGCGATGGTGATCGGCGCGCCGGTGGTCGGGTTGCGGCCCTCGCGCTCCGGCCGGATCGCGACCTTGAAGCGGCCGAAGCCCGAGATCGACACCTGGTCGCCCCGCGCGGCCGAATCCGTGATCGCCTGGAAGATGCTGGTGAGGATGCGCTTGGCCTTCACGCGCGACAGCTTGTGGTCCTGGGCCAGCTGTTCGATCAGCTCCGAGGTGTTCATCGACGATCCTCTAGGTGGAAATGGGTGCCGTGCACCCGGTGGAAGGCATGGGGACGGCCCCATGCCCGTGGCGCATGCTCGGGCGAGCATGTCGGGGTGACGGGCGGACGTCAGGGGAGCGGCACGGGCGGCTCGTCATCCTCGTCCTCCTCGTCATCGATCGGCGGCTCGTCATCCGCGGCGAAGTCATCGGCCTTGAAGGCCAGGATGGTGTCGCGCACCGACTCGTAGGTGGTCAGCCGGGCGTCGGACAGGATCGCCCCGGTGTCGGCGAAGCGGCGCAGCATCCGCGGCCGCTTGGTGGTGAAGACCAGCGTCGCCTCGCGCCGCCGGGCATCGACCAGCCGCTCGCACCAGTCGCGGAAGCCGGGCGGCCCGCCGATCACCGATTCGTCGGCGAGATAGATGTCGAAGGGCAGGGCGTAGGCGGTGGTGAACAGGAGGCGGCTGCGCTTGTCGCCGGTATAGGCGGAGAACGGCTTGTCGAGATCGGCGCCGATGCCGCTATGCGCCTCGACGAAGCGGATCACCTCCCGGGCGTCGGCGCCGTAGATGCGGGCGGTGAACCAGACATTCTCGCGTCCGGTCATGGTGCTGACGAAGGGGCCGGCGGTGCCGACCAGGAACGACACCCGGCCCTGGCGCAGCACCCGGCCGGAATCCGGCGGGATGGAGCCGGCGATCAGGCGGATCAGGGTCGACTTCCCGGCGCCGCGCCGGCCCAGGATGCCGACGGTCCGGCCGGATTCGAACACGGCGCTCAGATCGTCGAGCACCAGCTTGCTGTGGCCGCTGCCATGCGACCTGTAGCGCTTGGTGACGCGGTCCAGCACGATCATTTCGCGGCCATCCGGCGGCGCCGCGACGCCCGCTCCAGGATCAGGCCGAGGAAGACCGAGCCCAGGGCCCAGGACAGCAGATAGGTCTTGTCCAGGCACTCCGTCGGATAGGTCAGGTAGAAGCCGGTGCGGAACCATTCCACGCCGTGCAGCACCGGGTTCCAGACCAGCCAGTCGCGGATCTGCGTCGGCATGTAGTCGGGCACGTAGAACACGGCGCTGAGGAACAGGAGCGACCGGCCGAACACGCCGTAGACCACCGCCCACAGCCTGAAGAAGGCGCCGATCACGCCATTGACGATGCCGACGCCGATCGCCGTGATCGTGATCACCAGGAAGGCGGAAACCACCTTCAGCGGCTGGATCGGCGACGCCTCCGGCACCCCCATGACGATGTGGATGAAGCTGAACAGCAGGATCGCCACGACCGCGAGCTGCAGCGTCTCCAGGAAGGCGCGGGCCAGCAGCAGATCCATCGGCTTCACCAGCGGCACGCCCTTGCTCAGCCCGCCGCCGCGCAGCGCCGTCATCGCCTTGGACGAGATGTGCATGAAGACGAAGTAGGGGATCATGCCGGTGCCGAGGAACAGCAGCATGCTGGTGCCGAAATCCGCCTGCCGACCGATGGCGGAGAACACCGCCATCATCATCGACAGCTGCAGCATCGGCTCGAGCATCTCGAGCAGGTAGCTGAGGCGCGAATGCTTGGCGTGCATCCGCATCTCGCGCAGCATCAGCGACACCACGACCCGGACCTGGACCGCCAGGGCCGTGCCGAAGCTGGGCCGCGCCAGCGCGGTCATGACGCGGCTCCGGGCAGGCGGGCGATCATCGGCGTCATACGGTCCGCCTCAGATCATGTGGTCGCGCACGGAATGCACCGTGAGCATGGTGATGGCCCAGGCCACGAAGGCGATCAGGAACACGATCAGCACGTCCTCGTATCGCTCCGGATACAGCGCGTACTCGGCCAGCTGCGGCTCGACATAGGGCATCAGATAGGTGCGGTCGGACATGGCGCTGCTGCGCACCTGGTCCAGCGCCGTCAGCATGTTCTGATAGCTCTGCTGCGCGAATTGCAGCTCCAGCCGGATGTCCTCGTAGTCGGACAGCGTCGCGGCGTAGCCTTCCTGGGACGGCTTGTCACCGCCCGCCGGGGCGGTGGCGCCGGCGCCGAGCTCGCCCTCGATCTTGCCCAGCTGGTCCCGGGTCGCGGCAATGTTGTTCTTCAGCACCTTGATGGTCGGCGCGTCCGGCGACATGTGGGTCGACAGCGAGGTGAGCTGTGCCTCCATCTGCGCCAGGTTGGTGCGCAGCTGCAGCGACAAGCTCAGGGTCGACGAGGCGCTGGTCGACAGGTCCGGGGTCTGCTGCACGTTGCGGAACTGGCGCAGCTTGGCGGTGATCTCGCGCAGCCGGTCCTCGGCGTTCTTGACGTCGCGCTCGGCGAAGCGGATCGAGTCCTCGCGGGAACGCTCGGCGATGCGGTTGACCAGGTCCTCGCTCGACGCGATCAGCGCCTTGGCGACGCGCAGCGACTCCTCGGCCGTGAAGGCCCGGACCTGGACGATCGAGATGCCGGTCGACACGTCGAAGCTGGCATCGACCCGGTTCTGCCAGTACTCCACCAGCTTCTCGACCGGCACGGTGGGGTCGAGCCGGGCCAGGTAGTCGGCGCTCGGGTTGCTGTAGATCGCCCGCAGGTCGACGGTCTTCAGCAGGTCGCCCACCGCCTCGCGGCTGGTGATGTAGTCGGCGACGATGAAGTTGTCGCTGAAGGCCGACAGCCGGGCCGACTGGCCCAGCGCGGCGCCGACCAGGTCGGTGGTCGCCGACGAGGCCGAGGCGTTCGACGATTTCACCGCGAAGCGGAACTCGGAGACGTACTGGGCGCTGGCGAAATAGAGATAATAGGCGCCGCCCAGCGCGGTCGGCAGCACCACCATCAGCAACAGCGACAACCAGAACCCGGCCGATAGCCTGGCCTTGCGGTTGGGCAGCCGCAGCGTCTCGGTCTGGCTGTCGAAGCGGCGCTCGAGCGGCGTGCGCCGGGCCGTCGGCGGCGGTGCCGAGCGCACCGCCGGCACGTCGCGGAAACCGGTCACCAGCTCATCCCCCTGCCGCCGCCGGCTGGGCAGCGAGGTGATCGTGGCATCGGCCGGGGCAGCCTCGGTCCCGGCCGCGGCGTCATCCGGCTGATCGGGCGAATCCCCACCCCGCCGCGCCACCATCCGGGCCCGGGCGGCGCGCAGCTCGGCGATCGTCCGCCGCGATGCCTGCGCGTCCTGGGACTCGGGGACCGAAGCCTGCTGGTCCGGCTGTTCGGAGAGATCTTCCGAGGGATTGTCCGGTGTCTTGCCCAAGCCTTACCTCTCACCAGAGTCGGGGCGGCTACGCTTCCGTTCGCTGCACCGCAGCATAGCAGACGCGATGCAGCGAGGAAACCTGCGAAACCACCAAACCTTTTCGTATTGGTTCGGATTCTTCAACGAAACCTTTGATCGGCATCCGCCAGAACCGGTGTCACGGTCGCGGCCTCCGCCGCGGCCGACGCTCCGGCCGGCAGCAGCCGCCGGTACATCTCGCCCAGCCGGGCGCGGTAGCGCTCCGGCGAATACAAGGCGGCCTGCCGGGCGCCGCGCTGCGCCAGATCGCCGCGCAGCTCGGCGTTGCTGTCGAGGGCGCGGATCGCGTCGGCCAGCGCGTAGGTGTCGTAGGGGTCGACCAGCAGGGCCGCGTCGCCCGCCACCTCTGGCACCGCGCCCTCGGTCGAAGCCAGCACCGGCGTGCCAAGGCGCATCGCCTCCAAGACCGGCAGGCCGAAACCTTCGTAGAGCGACGGGAAGGTCACTGCCTTGGCGCCGCGGATCAGGCTGACCAGCAGCGGGAAGGGCGCGTAGTCGATGCGCAGCACCCGGTTGCGGGTGAAGGTCAGGGTGTCGACCTGCTCCAGGTAGCGGATGGTCGAATCGTTCAAGAGCTTCAGCTCCTGGTCGGTCTTCCAGGCCAGCTTGCCGATGATCACCAGCGGCGTCTTGATCTGGCTGGCGAGGTAGCTCTCGATCAGCCGGCCGATGTTCTTCTTCGGCTCGATCGCGCCGAAATACAGCAGGTAGCCCTTGTAGGTCAGGTTGAAGGTGCCCTCGACCTCGCGCTTGACCGCCTCCTCCGGCTTCTCGGCGTATTTCGCCGGGATGTCGACCGCCTGGTAGGTGTTGGTGATGCGCTCCTCGGGGTAGCCGAACAGGTCGACGATGTCGCGCTTCGAGGTCTCCGACACCGTGACGATGTGGTCGGCCTTGCGCAGCAGCATCCGGGTCAGCCGGTGGTAGCGGCGCTTGTTGTCGAGCGTGGTGTAGGGCAGCCGCAGCGGCACCAGGTCGTGGATGGTGTAGATGTTGCGGGCGCCGGCCATGCGCAGCGGCAGCGGATAGGTCCAGTGCATCAGCTGCGGCGTGTCGCGCAGCGACACCGTCATCCGGTTGCGGTAGATCGCGAAATGCCGGTAGGCGCGGCTCCACAGGTCCGCCACCGAGCTGATCTGGTCGTAATACGGCATCCGCGACCGGTAGGTCCTGGCGATCACCTTGCCGGTGATCGGCACCGGCTTGGCCCGCACCCCCGCCGGCGAGTGGATCAGCTCGTTGACGTAGCGCAGGAACTCCAGCCAGCGCGGCGCCTCGCCGACATTGCTCGGATCGAAGAAGGCGATCTCGCGCAGCAGCTGCTGGGTGCTCGGCGCCGCCCTGCCGCCATACAGCACCTCGGTGCGGTAGCCGAGATTGTGCAGCTCGTAGCTCAGGTTGCGGGCATAGGTCGCCACCCCGGTGCCGGTTTCGAGGCCGAGATTGTAGCCGTCGATCATGATGGTTTGAGACGTCACGGCGTGGTCCTGTGTGCTGTCCGGCGACTCGAAGCAAAGGCCTCGGCACGGCCCGATGGCGGCGCGCCGCATCGGACCATAGCTTCACCCGTGCCGCCATCGGAGATTTGGCGAGCTCGCTATAGATATAAAACCTAAAGCGCGCCACGAAAACAGGAATTTCAGGTTCGGGATCCTGGAAGTCGCGCGCCGCCTCGGGTTCCGGACTCAAAAGTGAAATTTTAAGTGTATGTAGCATTGGCTATCGCGTCCGAAATCTGGTATGCACCCAAGCATTCGCGCCACGGCGCACAGCTGAGAGACGACGGATCCATGACGTTGCGACTGGCCTGGCTCATTCCCGCCGTTCTCGCGCTGCCCGCCTGTGGCGAGCTGCCGAGCAACGGTCCCCTGGCCGGCCAGATCCTGGCGTCGGGCGAAAAGGCGTCGGCGGAGGAGCTGGCCAAGGAGGTCGACACCCGCTACGCCATCGTCGATCTCAACGAGACCACGATCGCGGCGTTCAGCCGGGCGCCGCGGCCCAGCCTGATGCAGCGCTTCGGCGACAGCGCACCGGCGCCTTCGCAGCAGATCGGCATCGGCGACACCGTCTCGGTGTCGATCTGGGAAGCGGGCACCGGCCTGTTCGCCGCCGGTGGCGGCGGCGCCGCCGTGGCCCCGACCGGCGCCGACGGCGCGCACAGCGTCACCTTGCCGCCCCAGATCGTCGACCAGCGCGGCAACATCTCCGTGCCCTATGCGGCGACGCCGATCCGCGCGATCGGCCGCACCCCGACCCAGGTCGCCGATGCGATCGAGAAGTCGCTGACCAGCCAGGCCAGCCAGCCGCAGGTGATCGTCACGGTGCCGGAATCCAGCTCCGCCTCGGCCTCGGTGCTGGGCGACCAGACCGGCGCGGCGCGGGTGCCGCTCAACATCCGGGGCGAAAGGCTGCTCGACGTCGTCGCCCAGGGCGGCGGCATCCGGTCGCAGCCGGCCGAGACCTTCATCACCCTGACCCGGGCCGGGGCGTCGGAAACGGTCGGCCTTCCGACCATCCTGCAGAACCCGACCGAGAACATCTACATCCAGCCTGACGACACCATCTACATCACCCGCCGGCCGCAGACCTACACGGCGCTGGGCGCGGTCAGCAGCTCCGGCGAGCTGCCGATCGACCAGGATCCGTTCACTTTGGCCCAGGCCGTGGGCCGGTCCGGCGGGCTGGCGCCGAACGCGGCCGACGCCAGCGCCGTCTTCATCTTCCGCTTCGAATCGCGGCCGGTGTTCCAGTCGATGCGGCCGACCTCGCCGCTGCTGGCCTCGCGGCAGCCGGTGCCGGTGGTCTACCGGCTCAGCTTCGAGGATCCGCGCGGCTTCTTCTACGCCCAGCAGTTCCCGGTGCGCCCCCGCGACCTGGTCTATGTCGGCACCGCGTCCTCGGTCGAGTTCCTGAAGTTCCTGTCGGTGGTGCGCGGCGCGATCTCGGTCGGCACCCCGGCGACCACGGTGGTGTCGGGCGGCTGACGCCGGCCGCAGGGAAAGGCGGCGCCATGCCGGTCGTGCCCGAGCTGATCGGCCTGGCCGGCGGCGCCGTCGCCTGGGAGGCGGTGGACGCCCTGGCCCGGCCGTGGCGGGGGATCTTCGGCGGCAGCCGCGCCGCCATCCCCGGCCGGGCCGTCGTCTTCCTGCTGCTGCTCGGGGCTTGGCTCGGCCTGTTCGGCCGCTTCTGGTTTGCGCTGGTCGCCAGCCTGGTCACCCTCGCCATCCTGGTCGCGATCTCGAACGCCAAGCGGCGCAGCCTGTACGAGCCGCTGGTGTTCTCGGACTTCGCCTTCATCCTGCCGATGCTGCGCCACCCGAGCCTGTTCTACATTGAGCGGCGCGAGGGCTTGGCCCTGGCCGGCATCACGGCGCTGCTGGTCGCGGTGATCGCTGCCTGGGTGGGGCTGGAGCCGCGCAGCATTCCCGTGCCGGCGCAGCTGGCGCTGCTGGCGGTCGAGGCGGCGCTGCTCGGCCTCGCGATCTTCGCTGTTCCCTGGCCGAAGGCTCTGACCTTCGCCGACGCCCGCGACCCGCGCGACACGGTCCGGCGCTTCGGCCTGGCGCTGTCGCTGCCGACCGCCTGGCTGCGCTGGCGGGGCGAGGGCCGCCGGCCGCTGCCCGCGCCGCCGCCGATGGAGATCCGCGAGGATGTCGACGCCGTGATCGTGGTGCAGTCCGAATCCTTCATGGATTTGCGCCGCATCGGCATCGCGACGGCGCTGCCGGAATTCGACCGGCTCAAGCCCCGGGCTCTGGCGCATGGCCTGCTCGAGGTCCCGTGCTTCGGCGCCTACACGCTGCGGCCGGAGATTTCGGCGATCACCGGCCTCGGCGCCGAGGACCAATCCTTCGACGGGCTGCACCCCTATCTGCGGCCGCAGCGCTTCGCCCCGGCCTCGCTGGCTACGACACTGAAGCTCGAAGGCTGGCGCACCATCTTCCTGCACCCCTATGATGAAACCTTCTTCCGCCGCCGCGAGGCGATCCCGGCCCTCGGCTTCGATCGCTTCATCGGCCAGCGCGACCTGCCCGACGCCGAGCGCAGCGGCTACTACATCTCCGATGCCGCGGTGGCCGGGGTGATCGAGGCGGAGCTGCGGCGGGCGCGGGCGGACGGGGTCAAGCTGTTTCTGGTCTGCGTCACCATGGAGGCGCATGACCCCTTCCGCCCTGGCCGGGTGCCGGGGAAGGACGAGCCGCTGCAGCAATATCTGCACCATATCGGCCATGCCGACGCGATGCTGGCCCGGCTGGCGGCGCATTTCGACTCGGCGGCGGAACGGGTGCTGCTGGCCTTCTACGGCGACCACGCGCCGGTGCTGAAGCAGGTCGATCCGGAGCGTGAGCGCCGCACCGATTTCATGATTCTGGATTGCGGCCGTGCCGCGCCTGCCGGCGGCGGGCGTGCCCCGGTGCAATGGCGGCCGGAGCAGATCAACCGCTGCATCCGCTCCTGGCTGGCCAAAGGTGCTATCGAGGCAGACCTGCAAAGGAACCGAGAGCGGGCCTGATCCGTCATAGGGACAGCAACTTCAGGGAAATGCCCATGCTGACCCTCGATCGACACTTTGTCTTCCGCAGCCAGAGCGTGGCCTGGGGCGTGATCGGCGACGGGCCGCCGCTGATCCTGGTGCATGGCACGCCGTTCTCGTCCCAGGTCTGGCGCCGGATCGCGCCGCTGGCGGCGACCCGGCGGCGGGTCTACCTCTTCGACCTGCTGGGCTATGGCCAGTCGGAGCAGCGCGACGGCCAGGACGTGTCCCCGCCCGTGCAGACGGTGCTGCTCGCCGCCCTGCTGCGCGAATGGGGGCTGGAGCAGCCCGAGGTGCTGGCCCATGATTTCGGCGGCATGACCGCGCTGCGGGCCTATTATCTCGAAGGCTGCCGCTACCGGCGCCTGACCCTGGTCGATCCGGTGGCGCTGCCGCCCTCCGGTTCGCCCTTCTTCCTTCATGTCGCCGCCCATGAGCAGGCTTTTGCCGGGCTGCCGGACTATGCCCATGACGCGCTGCTGCGGGTCTATCTCCAGGGCGCGGCGCGCAATCCGCTGACCGAGGAGGCGATGGCGATCTATATGCGGCCCTGGCAGGGCGAGGTCGGGCGTCCGGCCTTCTACCGCCAGATCGCCCAGATGCATGACCGCTATCTCGAGGAGGTCGAGCCGTCCTACGGCCCGATGCCCTGGCCGGTCGAGATCCTGTGGGGCGAGGAGGACGCCTGGATCCCGATCGCCCAGGGCGAGCGCCTGGCCGCGAAGCTGACCGGCGGCGCGCTGACCCGCGTCCCGGCGTCCGGCCACCTCATGCAGGAGGACGCGCCGGAGGCGATCGTCGCAGCCCTGTTCCGGGGGATTTGAGCGTCCATCTTAGAGACCGTTTGGAAATGCGCTGGCGTGAGTCGGATGGCGGTGGTTTCGAGAACCGGCGCGCAGCGGACATTGGTCCGTGAGCACCGGAAGCGCAGAAACCGCCGTCAGACGGCCGCGCCAGTAGCATTTACAAGCGGTCTCTCAGCAGATGGCGTATTTGCGCCGGACATCTTCGACGACGTCGTCGAAGATGTTGAAGTGCCGGTCCCAGGTCGGCGCCTTGAAGCGCGCCAGCCGCGCCATCTGCGCCTGGCGGCGCGGCGAGTTCGGCCGGGCGTATTCGAGGGTCATCTCCATCCAGCCGGGACCGTCCAACGGGTCGAGATATTCCGGGATGCCGCTGCCCAGCTCGTGGAACACCGGCAGGTCGGAGCAGATCACCGGCACCGAGCAGGCCAGGCCCTCGACCAACGGCAGGCCGTAGCCCTCGGCGAAGGACGGGAACAGCACGGCGCGGGCGCCGATCATCAGCCGGTGCAGCACCGCGTCGGGCACCCGGCCACATTCGATGACATGGTCCGAGATCTGGTCGCAGCGCTCGATCATGTCGATGACATTCTCGTTTTCCCAGCCGCGGCGGCCGACGATCAGCAGCTTCGGCGCGGCCGCGCCCAGCTTCTGCACCAGAGCGCGCCAGACCTGCAGCATGAACAGGTGATTCTTGCGCGGCTCGATGGTGCCGATGATCAGGAAATAGGGCTCGCTCTCCAGGTCGTTGAGCTTCTGCGGCGCGAAGCGGCGGTCGACCCCGAGCGGCGCGACGAAGACGTCGTCCATGCTGCCATGGTGGCTCTGCACATGCTTCAGCAGGTCGCGCTTGGTCTGCTGCGAATTGACGATGGTGGCGGCGGCGGTGGTCGAGATCGCCTCGATCCGGGCAACGTGCCGCGCGGCGTAGCCGGGGCGGACATATTCCGGATGGTCGATCGGGATCAGGTCGTGCACCAGGTAGATCGGCGCCAGCTTGCGGCGCGTCACCAGGCGCTGCAGCGTCGCCGGCTGGTGCAGCCCCTCATGCGAGACGTTGACGTAGATCGCCTGCCGCCGCCGGGCGCTGATGCTGATCATGCGCGACACCAGCCCGCGGGCGCCGAGGAGGGCGTCCATGCCGAGCTGCAGCAAGGGGGCGGAAGGCCGCGGCGCGGGGGCCGGCATGGCCGCCGAGTGGCCGTTGCCGAACTGCTCCGCCGGCACGCCGATGAAGCGGGCGATCCGCTCCGCGTCGTTGCCGCGGATGCGGTGGGCGCCGAAGCTCCAGCGCTCCCACCGGCTGGCGACGAACTGGGCGAAGGCGGGGGTCGAAAGCTGCCAGTAGCGCGAGCGCCAGCGGGCGATGAACTGGACCTCGCCCGGATAGCGGTCGAGCAGGTGCCGGCCATAGGTCAGCTCCACCCGGTCGACGCCGGTCGGTGTGGCACTGCCGGCCCGGCGCACCAATCGGGTCGCGTCGAACAGGATCTGGTCCTGAGCCATACGTCCTGCTCCTTTGCAAGCGGTCGTCCGGCCGCCGGGGCCCGGCGGCACGGTCTTCAGGGGGATATGCCGCCCGAATCCTGTCGGGACGTTTGCGCTCCCCCTGGTCCGCCGGTGTCCGGATCGTGGGATCCTGTCCGGCGGCACGACGGTGTTGCGACGACCGCCTGTGCATGAACCCGAAACCAAGTCCGGGTAAGCTATCATCAGTGCCGACGAAACAGGAAACCTTTTTTGCATCGCAAAACAATCGCTAAGGTGAGCATTAAAATCTGTAAAATCCAAGCGAACCGAACCCCTCCGGTGAGGCTTCATCCGCGGCCGATTTTGTCACGGCCCCGTGCCGGCGGCGTCGGAATGCGGTAACTAGGAGGCGAATCGTGTCTCCCCAGGTCCCGCAGACGGCATCGCCGTCCCGTCCTTGCCCATCGGAGAGATCGGAATGAGCCTGTCCATCGCCCAGCGCCTGCATCGACTGGACGCCCGCATCGCCGAGATCCTGTGCTGGCGCGAGCGGGCGAGCGAGCCGATCGAGCCGTGGCGCTACGACGGCCGGCCCCTGTCGCTGGGCGACCCCTGGCCGCACACGGAAGGCGTCCTGGCCTTCACCGCCGAGGCCGAGGTGCCGTCTGCCTGGCCGCTGGACGAGACCAGGCTTCATCTCGATGTCGGCGGCGAAAGCCTGCTGACCCTGCATGAGGACGGCGCCGGCCTGACCCGCTTCGGCCTCGATATCAATCACCGCGAATTCCCGCTGCGTGCCCGTCGGATCCGGATCGAGACCGAGAGCGTGCCGCGCCTGCCGTTCGGCCAGCCGGTGCATCACCCGCGGCTTGCCGAAGCCCGGCTGGTCTGGGTCGACCCGGCGGTGCACCGGCTGGCGCTGCTGCTGCGCCAGGTCTGGGAGACGGCGCTGGCGCTGGAAGCGCACGAGGCGGTGCCGCATCTGCTGACCGCGGCCGAGGCGGCGCTGCGGTCGCTCGACTGGCCGTCGGCGACCGGTGCCTATATCGCCCGCACCGCGCCGCTGCCGCAGCAGCAGGCGATCTGGCGCCTGCCCGAGCTCGACCGGCAGCCGCCGGGGCTGGGCGAGGCGGAGCGGGCGTCGGTCGTCGCCGCCCATGACGGGCTGGTGGCGGCGCTGCGCGGGTTGAAGCAGCGGTTTCCACCGCAGGGGCGACTCGCCATCACCGGCCACGCCCATATCGACCTGGCCTGGCTGTGGCCCTATGCCGAGACAAGGCGCAAGGCCCGCCGCACCTTCCACACCGCGCTGCGGCTGATGGAGCGGTTTCCGGACTTCGTCTTCAACCAGTCGACCGCCGCCTATTACGCCCAGGTCGAGGCCGACGACCCCGACCTGTTCGCCCAGGTCCGCGAGCGGGCGGCGGAGGGTCGTTGGGAGACGATCGGCGGGCTGTGGGTCGAGCCCGACACCAACATGCCGACCGGCGAGAGCCTGGTGCGCCAGGCGCTGTACGGCCAGCGCTATTTCGAGCGCATGTTCGGCCGCCGCCACAGCGTGTGCTGGCTGCCCGACTGCTTCGGTTTCTCGCCGGCGATGCCGCAGATCCTGCGCCAGGGCGGCATGGACAGCTTCTTCACCATCAAGGTGAACTGGTCGGAGACCAACCGCTTCCCCCACGACCTGTTCCACTGGGAAGGCCTCGACGGCAGCCGCGTCCTGGCCCACACCTTCGACAACCCGATCCAGGGCTATAACGGCACCATCCGGGCCGATTGCGTGCTGCCGACCTGGCGCAACTTCCGGGGTAAGACGGCGCATGACGAAAGCCTGCTCGCCATTGGCTTCGGCGACGGCGGCGGCGGGGTGACGCCGGAGATGCTGGAGCGCCAGGCCCAGCTCGCCGACTTCCCGGCGCTGCCGGAGCTGCGTCCGGCCCGGGTGGAGGCGTTCTTCGGCCGCATTCGCGAGCAGGCGGCAGAGGCGGAGCTGCCGGTCTGGCTCGGCGAGATCTATCTCGAGCTGCACCGCGGCACCCTGACCAGCCAGGGCCGCACCAAGCGGCTGAACCGGCAGGCCGAGCGGGCGCTGATCACGGCCGAGGTCGCCGGCAGCCTGGCCACGCTGCTTGGCGGCCCCAGTTTCGGCAGCCTGGAGCCGGCCTGGCGCGGCCTGTTGAAAAACCAGTTCCACGACATCCTGCCCGGCTCCAGCATCCGCGAGGTCTATGAGGATGCGGAGCGCGAGCTGGCGGCGGCCCGCGACGCCGGCCTCGACCGCCAGGCCGAGGCGCTGGCGGCGATCGCCGCTGCCCTGCCGAAGGGCGGCACCGCCGACGCGCTGGCGGTGGTGAACCCCGATTTGTCGCCGCGCCCGCTGCGGCTGGAGCTCGATGGTCAGGCCATGGCACCCGACCTGACGGTGCCGCCGCTCGGCATCGTCGTGCTCGACCGGGCCGCTTTGCAGCCGGCGCCCGGGCTGTCGGCGGGGTGGTCGACCACGGGCAGCCATCTCGAGAACCGGTTCCTGCGGGCGGAGATCGGCGCCGACGGCACCATCACCCGCCTGCTGCACAAGTCGACCGGCCGTGACGCGCTGGCCGGGCGCGGCAACCAGCTGTGGCTGTACCCGGCCGACAAGCCGCGCAGCTGGGACGCCTGGGACATCGAGGCGGATTACGACCGCCAGGGCTTCGAGCTGACCGGGCTGGAGTCGTCGGAGCTGTTCGAGGACGGGCCGGACCGGGCGGCGCTGCGGCTGGTGCGACGCTTCCGCGGCTCGACCATCACCCAGACCCTGACGCTGTGGGCGAACGCGCCGCGGCTCGACATCCACACCCGGCTCGACTGGCACGACCGGCGGGTGCTGCTGCGCGCTTTGGTGCCGGTGGCGGTGCGGGCGGAACAGGCCAGCTTCGAATGCGCCTTCGGCGTGGTGCGGCGGCCGACCCACCGCAACACCTCCTGGGACCAGGCCAGGTTCGAGGTGCCGGGCCATCGCTTCGCCGACCTGTCGGAGCCGGGTTTCGGCGTCGCCCTGCTGAACGACGGGAAATACGGCCACAGCGCGCTCGGCAATGTGCTGGGCCTCAGCCTGGTGCGGGCGCCGATCTATCCCGACCCGCTGGCCGATGAGGGCGTGCAGGAGTTCACCTACGCGATCCTGCCGCATGCGGGCGACTGGCATGAAGGCGGGGTGCGCGAGGCGGCGGAGGACCTGAACCAGCCGCTGCTGGCGCTGCCAGTGCGCAACCTCGCGGCCGGGCTGCACACGCCGCTGATGGTCTCCGGCATCAAGGCCGGGCTGGCCGCGCTGAAACCGGCGGAGGAGGGCGGCGGGCTGGTGCTGCGCCTCTACGAGCCGGCCGGCGCCCGCGGGCCGCTGTCGATCACCGTTGCGGAGGGCTGGCGCCTGGGCGAGCCGGTGTCGCTGCTGGAGGAGCCGGCGGAGCGGGACCGGGCCCACGACCTCGAGCCGTTCGAGCTGCGCAGCTGGCGGCTGCTGCCAGGGCGCTGACGAGGAAGACGGGGCGCCCGGCCCGGGTCATGTCCTTGGGGGAGGCCGGGCCGGGCACGGCGCCGGCTGCTGACGGGCGGCGCGACCGCGATCCGGCCACGCGCTGGCCCGCCTGTCCACTTACCGATCGGCAAGGCGGCTCAGGGCCGCTCCTTCACCTTCTTCACCGACCGGCGATCCTCGCCCGCACCGGCGGTGCCGGGGTTGAAGGAGGGCGGATCGCTCGCATCCATGCTCTCGGCAGAGGCCTCGTCGACCTTCCGGCTGGCCGCCTTCCGGTCCTTCGGCTGCTCGTCGATGGGCTTGCGGGGCGTCGTCATGCTGGCCTCCACGCTGTTCCTGAACGGAACGGCAGCAGCTGGACCGCAGTTCCGCCGGCCACGGCCAAAAATAGGGGGGCCGGCAACCCTGGATGGTCGGCTCGCTTCGGTTCAAGCTGATCCCCAGGTGCCACTCTTCGATCGCGGCGCCCGGCCCGGCCCGAAGCCTCCCCCACCACGCTTCGGGCCGGACTCTTTTCCGCCTGTCGTCAGGCCGCGTCGGCGATCGGGTACTTGGCTTCCAGAGTGTCGAGATAGGGGGCGGGGTCGAGGCCGCGCCCGGTGGCCGCCTGCAGGATCTCCTCCGGCGTGCGCGACCGGCCATGTCGGTGCACCGCGTGGTTGAGCCAGAGCCGCAGCGGCACGTAGTCGCCGGCCTCCAGCCCGGCCGCCACCGCCCGGTCCCGCTCCGCCGCCGCGAACAGCTGCGACGCCATGACGTTGCCCAGCGTGTAGGTCGGGAACGACCCGACATAGCCGGTCGACCAATGCACGTCCTGCAGCACGCCGCTTGCGTCGTCCGGCACGTCGAGGCCGAGATCGGCGCGCATCCGCTCGGCCCAGGCGGCCGGCAGGTCGGCGACGGCCAGGTCGCCGGCGATCACCGCGGCCTCCAGCTCGACCCGCAGCATGATGTGCAGGTCATAGGTCAGCTCGTCCGCCTCGACCCGGATCAGCCCGGGCCGGACCTGGTTGACGGCGCGCCAGAACTCCGCGGCCGAGACATCGGCCAGCTGCTCCGGGAAGGCGTCGCGCAGCCGGCCGAAATTCAGCTCCCAGAAGCGGCGGGACCGGCCGACCCGGTTCTCCAGCAGCCGCGACTGGGATTCGTGCATGCCGAAACTGGCGCCGCCGACCGCGTAGAGGTTGACGATGTCGGTCGCCAGCGCCGACCGGCCGATCTCCGGGTCGATGCCCTGCTCATACATCCCATGCCCGGCCTCGTGCAGCGCCGCGAACAACCCGGCCGGCAGATAGCCGGGCCGGTAGCGCGCGGTGATGCGGACATCGTCGCGGGTGAAGGAGATCTCGAACGGATGCACCGCCTCGTCCAGCCGGCCATGGGCGTAGTCGAAGCCGACCCGCTCGGTCAGCGTCCGGGCGAAGTCCTTCTGCCGGTCCACCGGATAGTCGCGGTCCAGGAAGTCGCGCCGCGGCGGCGGCCGGTCCAGCACCCGCTGCATCAGCGGCACCAGCCGGCCCCGCAGCGTGGCGAAGAGCGGCCGCAGCCGGGCGAGGGTCATGCCCGGCTCGTATTGCGCCACCAGCGCATCATAGGGGTGATCGGACCAGCCGAGCGCGTCGGCGATCCGGCGCTGCAGGGCGAAGCTGCGTTCGAGATAGGGCCGGAAGGCGGGGAAGTCGGATTGCGCCCGCGCCGCGATCCAGGCGGCCTGTGCCTCGGTCTTCAGCAGCGCCGCCTCGTGCAGCAGCGGCTCGGGGATGCGGTCCAGTGCGGCGACGCCCTCCTGCATCGCGGCCACGGCGCGCCGGCGCCGGCTGCCCTCCGGCTCCCCCGCGACCTCGTCGCGGGCGGCGGCGAGGGCGTCGCGCATCGCCGGGCCGGTCGCGATCTGCCGGGCCACAGCCATCAGCGTCGCGATCTGCCGGCCGCGCGCCGCGGTGCCGCCGGCCGGCATCTGGGTACGGGAATCCCAGACCAGCAGGTTGACCGCGTTCAGCACGTCGTTCAGCCGGCCGGATTCCTCGGCGAAGCGGTCATAGCCCATGGGCGGCTTCCTTGTGCGGCAGCGGCGCGGCGGCGGGCAGCGGCGCCTGGTCCAGCAGGTGGCAGGCGGCGCTGCCGGTCTCGGTCGGGCGCGGCAGCGGCGCCTCGACCCGGCAGCGGTCGAAGGCGTGCGGGCAGCGCGGGTGGAACGGGCAGCCGGACGGCAGGTCGACCGGGCTCGGCAGCTCGCCCCGCGCCGCCGGCACGCGATGGCGCCGGGCGGGGTCCAGGTCCGGCGCCGCGGCCAGCAGCGCCTGGGTGTAGGGGTGCCGCGGCGCTGCGAACAGCGCCTCGGTCTCCCCGGTCTCGACGATGCCGCCCAGATACATCACCGCCACACGGTGCGACAGGTGCCGGACCAGCCGCAGGTCATGCGCCACGAACAGCACGGTCAGGCCCAGCCGCTGCTGCAGCTCCAGCAGCAGGTTCACCACCTGGGCCTGGACCGAGACGTCGAGGGCGGAGACCAGCTCGTCCGCGATCAGGCATTCCGGCTCGACCGACAACGCCCGGGCGATGCCGATGCGCTGGCGCTGGCCGCCGGAGAATTCATGCGGAAAGCGGTCCGCTGCCTCGCGCGGCAGCCGCACCAGGTCCAGGAGCTCGGCGATGCGGGCGGGGATCTGGGCTTTCGGGCGCATCCGATGCACCGACAGCGCCTCGGCCAGGGTCTGGCGCACCGTCATGCGCGGGTTCAGCGAGCCGCGCGGGTCCTGGAACACCATCTGCACCCGGCGGTTGAAGGCGCGCCGCTCCGCCCCCTCCAGGGCCCGGATGTCGACGCCGTCATAGCGCAGGGTGCCTTCGTCCGGCTCGATCAGCCGGACGATGCAGCGGGCCAGGGTCGACTTGCCGCTGCCGGATTCGCCGACGATGCCCAGCGTCTCGCCGCGCCGGACCGCCAGGTCGATACCGTTCAGCGCGTGCACCGCCGGATGGGGGCGCCGGCGCAGCGCATCGGCCACCGTCCGCTCCAGCCGGAAGCGCTTGGTCAGCCCGGTGATCTCCAGGATCGCTGCACTCATGCGGCGTCCTTCGCCGCGGCGACGCGATCGCTCTCGAAGCAGGCCACGGCGGCGTCCGGCCCCACGGGCTGCAGCACCGGCCGCTCGGCCCGGCAGCGCTGTGTGGCGAAGGCGCAGCGCGGGGCGAAGGCGCAGCCGGGCGGCCGCTCGGTCAGGGGCGGCGGCGCACCCTCGATCGAGCGCAGCGGCAGCCGCGGCCCGCCGCCGCGCGGCACGGAATTCAGCAGCCCGAGCGTGTAGGCGTGCCGCGGCCGGTCGAAGACGGCGGCGACCGGCCCGGTCTCGACCACCCGGCCGGCATACATCACCGCCATGCGGTCGCAGCTCTGCGCCACCACGCCGAGGTCGTGGGTCACCAGGATCACGCTCATCCCCAGCCGGTCGCGCAGCTGCAGCAGCAGGGTCAGGATCTGGTCCTGGATGGTGACGTCCAGCGCCGTGGTCGGCTCGTCCGCCAGCAGCAGCTTCGGCTCCGAGGCGAGTGCGATCGCGATCATCGCCCGCTGGCGCATGCCGCCGGAGAACTGGTGCGGATAGTCGTCGAGCCGCCGGGCGGCGGCCGGGATGCCGACCAGGTCCAAGAGCTCGCGCGCCCGGTCCCGCCGCGCCCGGCGGCCGAGATCGGTGTGCGTCCGCAGGCTCTCGTCGATCTGCAGCCCGATCGGCAGCACCGGGTTCAGCGCCGTCATCGGCTCCTGGAAGATCATGGCGATCTCGCCGCCGCGCACCCGGCGCAGCGCCGGCTCCGGCAGCGTCCTCAGGTCACGGCCCTGCCACAGCACCTGGCCGCCGACCCGGCCGGGCGGCCGCACCAGCCCCAGCACCGCGCGCAGCGTGACGCTCTTGCCCGAGCCGGATTCGCCGACCAGCCCCAGCACCTCGCCGGCACGCAGGTCCAGGTCGACGCCGGCCACCGCGGCGGCCTCGCCCCCGCCGGCGGGAAAAGTCGCGGTCAGGCCGCGGATCGACAGTACCGTCTGGCTCATGCGTCCGGCCGCAGCAGGTCGGCGACGCCGTCGCCCAGCAGGCTGAAGCCGAAGCCGGTGAGGACGATGGCGATGCCGGGGAAGATGGTGATCCACCAGGCCTGGGACATGAAGTTCTTGCCGTCGGCGATCAGCAGGCCCCATTCGGCGGCCGGCGGCTGGGCGCCGAGGCCGAGATAGCCCAGGCTGGCGCCCAGCAGGATCGACAGCGCCATGTCGGTCATCCAGTACACCAGCACCGGCGACAGGGTGTTGGGCAGCAAATGCCGCAGGATGATGCGGGCGTCGCCATAGCCCATCACCCGCCCGGCGGCGGCGTAGTCCAGCCGGTTCTGCACCTTGATCTCCGCGGCGATCAGCCGGGCATAGAACACCCAGCCGACGGCGCCGACGGCGATGTACATGTTGAACAGGCCGGGCCCGAGCACGGCGACGATGGCGATCACCAGCACCAGGAAGGGGAAGGTGATGACCACATCGACGATGCGGCCGAAGATCGGCTCCCAGATCCCGCCGTAATAGCCGACCAGCGCCCCGACCGCGGTGCCGAACACCACCGGGAACAGGGTCGTGAACAGCGCGATCTGCATGTCCAGGCGATAGGCCCAGATCACCCGGCTCAGGATGTCGCGGCCGAAATTGTCGGTGCCGAAGGGGTGGGCCCAGCTCGGCGGCTGCAGCAGGGCGCGATAGTCGAAGGCGGCCGGGTCGTAGGGCGCCACCAGCCCGGGCGCGATCGCCAGGACCAAGCTGGCGCCGAGGATGACAAGGCCGGCGACCAGCGCGGCGGAGGGGCGGCGCCGGGCGCGGGCCGGGGCCAGGCCGATCGCGGTCACGACTTCACCCGCGGGTCGAGCGCGGCCTGCATCAGGTCGGTCGCCAGGAACACCAGCGACACCAGCACCGCCATCGCCAGGGTCAGCCCCTGCACCACCGGGTAGTCGCGGCCGTAGATGCTGTCGATCATCAGCCGGCCGGCGCCGGGGATGGCGAACACCGTCTCGGTGATCACGGCGCCGCCGATCAGCGTGCCGACCGACAGGCCGAACAGGGTGACGGTCGAGATCAGGGCGTTGCGCAGCACGTGCCGGCCCAGCACCAGCCGCGGGGCCAGGCCCTTGGACCGGGCGAAGTCGACATATTCCGCGCCCAGCACCTCGATGATCGAGGCGCGCAGGTTGCGCATCAGCACGGCCGACAGGCTCAGCGCCAGGGTCAGGGCGGGCAGGAACAGGTGCCAGGCGCGGTCGGCCCAGTCGTCGCCATAGCCGCCGACCGGGAACCAGCGCAGCCCGGCGGCGAACACGGTCAGCAGCACCAGGCCGAGATAGAAGATCGGCATCGACAGCCCGACCTGGAAGGCGCCGCGGATCGCGGTGTCGGCCGCCCGCCCGCGCCGCATCGCCGCGGCGAAGGCAAGCGGCACCGCCATCAGCAGGGCCAGGATGGCGGCGAAGCCGGTCAGCGCCAGGGTGACCGGCATCCGCTCCAGGATCAGGCGCATCACCGGTACCTTGAGGTGGATCGAGGTGCCGAGATCGCCCTGCACGATCCGCTGCAGGAACAGCAGGAACTGCGCCGGGATCGACCGGTCGAGGCCGAGCTGGGCGTTCAGCCGCGCCACGTCAGCATCGGTGGCGCGGTCGCCTAGCATGGCGCTGGTCGGGTCGCCGGGCAGCAGCCGGACCAGCACGAAGATCACCACCAGGACGAAGAACAGCGTCGGGACCAGCTGGATCAGCCGCTTGGCCACGTGGTTCAGGTTCACCGGCGCGCCTCCTGTCCTCGCGACCAGCCGGCGAGACCTCGCTCTTTGTCCTCAAGACTCAAGAAACCTGAAGCTCCAGCCATGAGGCGGCTCGGCCGACGCATCCGCATCACTTGGTCAGATACGCCCCGGCGAAGATGTTGTTGCCGAGCGGGATCTGGACGAAGCCCTGCACGTTCTTGCGCAGCGCCACCGGATAGGGCGTCTCGTACAGGTACAGGATCGGCCCGGACTCGGCGTAGATCTTCTGGATCTGGGCGTATTCCTCGGCCCGCTTCTTGGCGTCGCTCTCCTTCTGCGAGGCCTCGAACAGCTTGTCCACCTCGTCGTTCTTCCAGCCCGAATGCAGGGCGTCGATCACTGGCGAATAGGCGAAGTAGGAGGTGATCTGGCTGGGGTCGTTGATGTCGTTGGTCCAGGCCGACATCCGCATCGAGAAGTCGCCCTTGCGGTAGCGGTCGGTCAGGGTGGCGTTGTCGACCTGCTCGATCTCCAGCTTCACCCCGATCGCGGCCCACATCTGCTGCACCGCGGCGCCGATGCCGAGCTGGTCCTGGTTGCCCGGCAGCGCCATCACCTTGGTGCTGAAGCCATTGCCGAAGCCGGCCTCCTGCAGCAGCTGCTTGGCCTTGGCGGCGTCATACGGGTACAGCGGCGTGTCGCCGGAATGGTACAGCGTGGTCGAGGCCATGAACGAGGTCTGCGGCGTGCCGACGCCATGGGTGACGATCTGGATGATCGCATCCTTGTCGACCGCGTAGTTCAGCGCCTGCCGCACCTTCTCATTGGCCAGCGGGTTGTCGCTGCCGTCGGTCAGCTTGGGCCGGACGTTCATGGTCACGAACTGCACCCGCGTCGACGGGTACAGCTGCATCTGCAGGTCGGCATCGCCCTTCAGCTCGGCGACCCGCGCATAGGGGATGAATTCGGCGCCGTCCAGCTCGCCCGACTGCAGCTTCAGGATGCGGGTGGCGTCGTCCGGGATGATCTCGAAATCGACCGCGTCGAGATAGGGCAGGGGCTTCCCGTCCTCGCCCGGCTTCCAGTAGTTGGGGTTGCGCACCAGCCGCATCGACGACCCGCGCTCCCACTTGTCGAACATGAACGGGCCGGAGCCGACCGGATGCTCGGCGAAGGCATGCGCCTTCTCGTCGTCGGTGGCGCCTGGCGTCGCCTCGAAGGCGGCCTTCGGCATGATCGCGGTGTTGAAGGTCGACAGCGCGGCGATGATCGTCGGGTCGGGGTGCTGCAGCTTCAGCACGACCGTCGTGGGATCCTGCACCGTCACGTCGCCGATCGAGGCGATCAGGCTGTTCCAGATGCCGTTCTTCGGGTTGCGCGCCCGGTCCAGTGACCATTTCACGTCCTCGGCCGTGATCGGCTTGCCGTCCGAGAACTTGGTGCCCTCGCGCAGGGTCAGCGTGACCGACATTCCGTCGTCCGAGACCTTCCAGGCGGTGGCCAAGCCGGGCTCCACCGACATCCCGTCGGCCGATGGCTGCAGCAGCGTGTCGTAGAGATTGGTCAGGATCCAGATGTCGACATTGGCGTCGTTCAGCACCGGGTCCAGGAACAGGCTGTCGGCGTAGCGCCCGTACCGCATCTCGCCGCCGCGCTCGACCGCCAGCGCGCCTGCGCTCGTCCCTGCCAGCAATACCGCCGCCACGGCTGCCTTCAGCAGCATCCTCATCGCGACCTCCACTGTTGGTTGAAGCCCCTCCCGGGTCGCCATGTGTTCTGGCGTATTAGAACGCTACCGCTACGGTGGCGAGCGAGTCAATCGACGTTGAGGCCGTGGGATACGGAAACAAATGCAACGTCTTGGTCAGATTCTGGGAACTGCGTTGCTGTCGCTCGAACGAGTGTGCTAGTGAATTGATACAGGAGAACGCTGCCCCATGAAGCTGCAGATCGACCGCGAGCTGCCGGTGCCTCTCGGGCTCCAGGTCAAGGGCCTGATCGAATACGGCATCGCCTGCGGCGAGCTGAGCCCGGGCGAGCGGCTGCCCTCGGTGCGCGAGTTGGCGGAGTCGCTGGCGGTGGCGCCGATGACCGTGGCCCTGGTCTATCGCGGCCTGCGCGAGGCCGGGCTGATCGAGACCCGCCGCGGCCGCGGCAGCTTCGTCGCCGAAAGCGGCGAGCCGCGACGGCGGCCGCGCACCGAGATCACCGAGATCCAGCGCCGGCTCGACCATCTGATCGACGACGCCGTGGCGATCGGGCTGACCCCGGCCGACCTGACCGGCATGGTCCAGGCGCGCCTGATGCAGCGCCGGCCGCGGCGGCCGGCCCGCATCGTGGTCATGCTCGGCCTGTTCCGCGACGCCACCCGGGCCTATGCCGCTGCGATCCAGTCCCGGCTGCCGGCCGGCACGGCGGTGCAGCCGCTGACCATGGACGAGCTGCGCGGCGACGAACCGGCGCGCCGCCGGGCGGCGGAGGCCGAGCTGGTGGTGACCTTCCCCAACCGCCAGCGCGAGGCCGCGGCGCTGCTGCCGGACAGCCGGGTGATCGCGATCCGCTTCATCCCGTCGGAGGAGACGCGGCGGGCCCTGGCCGGGCTGGACCCGCTGGCCCGCCTCGGCATCGCCTCGCGCTTCGCCGATTTCCTGCCGATCATGAAATCGGGGGTGCAGCGCTTCGCCCCGCATGTCCGCCAGGTCGCCGGCGCCGCGCTGGGCACGCCGGCGCTCGACACCGTCATCGACCAATCCGACGTCGTGGTGCTGTCGACCGGCGCCGAGAGCGTGCTGCCCCGGCTGCGCCCCGGGGTCAGGGCGATCGAGTACCGGCACAGCCCGGACCCGGTGGATGTCGACCAGCAGATCGTCCCATTGCTCTCGCCCGGGGCCGAGGGCGTCGCCGAACCGCAGGAGGCCGTGCCGTGAAGATCAGCGAGATGAACTGGAGCCAGGTCGAGGCCTGGCTGCAACGCGACGACCGCGCCGTGCTGCCGCTGGGCAGCACCGAGCAGCATGCAGGCCTCAGCCTGTCGGTCGACAGCATCCTCAGCGAGCGGGTCGGGGTCGAGGCGGCGGAGCCGCTGGGCGTGCCGGTGTTCCCGGTCGTGGCCTACGGCATCACCCCGTATTTCCTGGCCTATCCCGGAACGGTCAGCCTGCGGGTCGAGACCTATGCCAGGCTGGTGCAGGACATCCTGGACAGCCTGCACCGCGCCGGCTTCCGCCGCATCCTGATCGTCAACGGCCATGGCGGCAACCAGCCGGCCCAGTCGGTGGCGACCGAATGGATGACCAGCCATCCGGGCGCCGCCGTGAAGTTCCACAACTGGTGGAACGCGCCGGAGACCTTCGCCAAGGTGCAGGAGATCGACGCCGTAGCCTCGCACGCCTCCTGGATGGAGAACTTCCCCTGGACCCGGCTGGCCGGGGTCGACCAGCCGACCCAGCGCAAGCCGATGATCGATTTCGCCCGGATGCGGGTGATGGACCCCGAGGCGGTGCGGCGCTATCTCGGCGACGGCAATTTCGGCGGCTACTACCAGCGCGCGGACGAGGAGATGCAGGCGATCTGGGACGTGGCGGTGGCCGAGACCCGGGCCCTGCTCGAAGGACCCTGGGCATGAGAGAGACCCCGCCGATCCTGATCTGGGGCGCCGGCGCCATCGGCGGCACCGTGGGCGCCGCCCTGCTGCGCGCCGGGGTCGACGTGCTGTTCGTCGACCAGGTGGCCGAGCATGTCGCCGCGATCAACGATCGCGGCCTGCGCATCACCGGCCCGATCACCGAATACACGGTGCCGGCCCGCGCGGTCACGCCGGACGCCGTCCGGGGCGAATTCGACCGCATCTTCCTCTGCGTCAAGGCGCACCACACCGAAGCGGCGATCCAGGCCGTGGCCCCGCATCTGGCCCGCTGCGGCTATGTCGCCTCGTTGCAGAACGGGCTGAACGAGCGGGTGATCGCCGCGAAGGTCGACAAGGCCCGCACCCTCGGCTGCTTCGTCAATTTCGGCGCCGATTACCTCGAGCCGGGGGTGATCCTCTATGGCGGCCGCGGCGCAGTGGTGGCCGGCGAGCTGGACGGCCAACGCACGCCGCGGATCGAGCATCTGCACAGCCTGCTGCGCCGGTTCGAGCCGAATGCGGTGCTGACCGAAAACATCTGGGGCTATCTCTGGGGCAAGCTGATCTACGGCGCGCTGCTGTTCGCCACGGCGGTGACCCCGGACTCGATCGCCGACGTGCTGGCGGCGCCGCGCCACCGGCCGGTGCTGACCCGGCTGGGGCTGGAGGTCGGCGCCGTCGCCGCGGCGGCGGGGATCCGGCCGGAGGCGTTCGACGGCTTCGACCCCTCGGCGTTCCGGCCCGGCGCGCCGGCGGAGGCGACCACGAAGTCCTTCGACGACATGGTGGCGCACAACCGCAAATCGGCGAAGAGCCATTCCGGCATCTGGCGCGACCTGGCGGTGCGGCGCCGGCCGACGGAGGTCGACGCCCAGCTCGGCCCGATCGTCGAGATCGGGGCGCAGCACGGCGTGCCGACCCCGATTACGGCGCGGCTGATCGTGCTGGTGCACGACATCGAGGCCGGGCGGCGCGAGATGGCGCTGGCCCTGCTGGACGAGCTGGACACCGTTTCCGCCTGAGCGGGAGGCTTCTCATGACCCAGGATTTCACCGGCCGGACGGTGATCGTGACCGGCGCCGCCCACGGCTTCGGCCGGGCCATCGCCGCCGCCTTCGCCGGGCGCGGCGCGACGGTCTGGGCCTGCGACGTGCTGGCGGGGGAGCTGGCCGAGACCGGGCGGCTGATCGGGCCGCAGGGGGCGGTGCGCGCCGTCGACGTCACCGACCGCACCGGGGTGCAGGCGCTGGTGGCGGAAGCCGAAGCGGCTTCAGGCGCGATCGACGTGCTGGTCAACAATGCCGGCGGCGTGCTCGGCCAGGTCGGTCGGCCGATCGAGGAGGTCGGGCCGGACGCCTGGCAGGCGATCTTCGACGTCAACCTCTCCGGCGCGTTCTGGTGCAGCCAGGCGGTGGCGCCAAGCATGAAACGCAAGGGTGGCGGCCGCATCGTCAACATCTCCAGCGGCGCCGGTCTCGGCGTCAGCCTGACCGGGATCCAGGCCTATGCCAGCGCCAAGGCCGGGCAGATCGGCCTGACCCGGCAGCTGGCGCATGAGCTGGGCCCCTGGGGCATCACCGTGAACAACGTCGCGCCCGGCTTCGTCCGCTCCAACCCGACGACCGAGCGGCAATGGGAGGCGATGGGCGAGGCGGGCCAGGCCCGGCTGATGAACGCGATCGCGCTGCGCCGCCTCGGAACGGTCGACGACATCGCCAATGCCGTGCTGTTCTTCGCCTCCGATTCGGCCGGCTGGATCAGCGGCCAGGTGTTGAGCGTGGACGGAGGCAAATGAGCACGGTCGAAACCCTGCTGCTGGACCGGTTCGAGCGGTCTGTCGAGGAGCTGAAGCAGTACTGCTCGATCCCGAGCGTCAGCACCGATCCTGCCTACAAGCCGGAGGTCGAGCGGGCGGCCCGCTTCGTCGCCGACCGCATGGCCCGGGCCGGGCTGGAGCGGGTCGAGATCCTGCCGACCGAGGGCCATCCCGCGGTCGTGGCGGAATGGTGTCATGCCCCGGGCGCGCCGACCGTGCTGGTCTACGGCCATTACGACGTCCAGCCGCCCGATCCGGTGGATCTCTGGACCTCGCCGCCCTTCGAGCCGACGATCCGCGACGGCCGCCTCTACGCCCGCGGCGCCTCGGACGACAAGGGGCCGTCGCTGATCCCGATCCTGGTGGCCGAGGCCTTCCTGGAGCGCGATGGCGGCCTGCCGGTGAACCTGAAATTCCTGTTCGAGGGCGAGGAGGAATGCGGCAGCGCCCATCTCGAGGCGCTGGTCACTGCCGAGGCCAAGCGGCTGGCGGCCGATGTGGTGCTGTCGGCCGACGGCGCGATGTGGCGGCCCGACCTGCCGACCGTCACCGTTGCCAGCCGCGGCATGCTGGCGCTGGAGCTGGAACTGCACGGCGCCGGCAAGGACCTGCATTCCGGCCGGCACGGCGGCAGCGCGCCCAACCCGCTGCCGGCCCTGGCCCGGCTGCTGGCGACGCTGCATGACGAGGCCGGCGAGGTCGCGGTCGAGGGATTCCATGACGGCATCACCCCGCCCGACCCGAAGCTGATCGAGGCTATCGAAGCCTCCGGCTTCGACCCGCAGGGCTATTTCGCTGCGATCGGCGCGGCCGCGCCGCAGCCGATGCCCACGGCCGAGGACCTGCTGGTCCGGCAATGGCTGAAGCCGACGCTGGAGCTGAACGGCATCACCGGCGGCTATGGCGGGCCCGGCACCAAGACGGTGATCCCGGCCAGGGCGGGAGCAAAGATCTCCTGCCGCCTGGTCGCCGGCCAGGACCCGGAGCGGGTGTTCGCCGCGATCGACGCGCATCTGCGCCGGCACGCTCCGGCCGGCTATCGCCTGGAGATCCGCCGCCATGGCCCGGGCTCGCCGGCCTTCGCCCTGCCGGCCGGCCACCCGGTGCTGGCGCTAACCGAGGGGGTGCTGGGCGAGCTGTTCGGGCAGCCGCCGCTGCGGGTGGCGATGGGGGCGACCATCCCGATCGGCGGCGTGTTCCGCCGCGTGCTGGGGATCGAGACGGTGTTCTTCAGCTTCTCGACCGCCGACGAGGACTACCACTCGCCGAACGAGTTCTTCCGGCTGGAGCGCTTCCGCGACGGCCTGGTCGGCTGGGCCCGGCTGCTGCCCCGCCTGGCCGGGCACAGCCCGGGCTGACCGCCGGCTGTACAAAACCCTGCCGTTTGCCCCACAACGCCCCGGAGACAGTCGAACAGGGGGGGGGCAGGACATGGCACGTCAGGACAGCGGCGATGCCGCCGGCGGCACGCGCGACCGCATCAAGGCGGTCGCCGCCGAGCTTTATGTCCTGCGCGGGCATGAGGGCTTCAGCTTCGGCGACATCGCCGCCGCGATCGGCACCACGCGCGCCAACATCCACCATCACTTCGGCAGCAAGCAGCAGCTGATGCGGGAGCTGATCGAGGACATCGCCGCGAACGCCGAGGCCCGCATCCGGCGCTACTGGCTGGACGGCAGCGCCGCCTTCGCCGAGCGGCTGGCGATGCAGCTGGACGACCTGCGCCGTTTCTACGACCGTTTCAACAAGAGCGATGGGGACCGCCATGTCTGGAGCCCGCTGTCGCGGCTGCGCCACGACCTGCCGACGCTCGGCGAAGAGGCCGTGGCGGCGCTCGAGCGCGTCAACCGGACATACGATCTCTGCCTCCGCCACGCGGTCGGCGAGGCGGCGAAAGCGGGCCAGCTGCGGCCGGGGACTGATGTCGAGGACGTCGTCCGGGTGCTGCGCGTCACCCTGCTGTCCTGCCCGCCGATGACCCAGGATTCCGGTCGGTTCGAGGAGATCGAGCTGCTGTTCCGGGCGTTCGGCCGCCTGATCAGCGTCGCCGGAGAGCCTCGGAACTGACCATCGAGCCCCGTTGACGGTGTCTTCGTCGCGATGTACTTACTTGCAGGTAAGTCAGTGCCGCGCCGTCGACAGAGCGCGCGGCCGTGGAGGGGAGGCGGGCAGGGATGCGGGACGAGCGCTTCACGCAATTCGAGCTTCGGCCGTTCACCGGCGCGCTGGGGGCCGAGATCATCGGCGTCGACCTCAGGACAACGCCCGAGGACACCTTCGCCGAGGTGCTGCGCGCCCTGTACGACTACCACGTGCTGGCGGTGCGCGATCAGGACCTCGTTCCCGCCACGCTGCAGCAGGTGGCCCGCCGCTTCGGGCCATTCAGCGGCAACCCCGTGCACACCCCGATGGACGGGTTCGAGGACATCGTCCGTTTCGTGCGCGAGCGCGACGACACCGGCAAGGTGATCGGCGAGGACTGGCACATGGACCTCGCCTGGCTGGCCAGGCCGCCGGGCGTCACCATGCTGTATGGCGAGGAGGTGCCGCCGGTCGGCGGCGACACCTGCTTCACCAGCCTGGAGAAGGCCTACCAGTCGCTGTCGCCGCGGCTGGTCGCGATCCTGGAGGGCCTGACCGGCATCCACAGCGGGCGCGGCGTGTTCGCCATCAACGCGATGCAGAAGCGGCTCGGCGTCACCGCGGATGTCGCGGCGATCGAGAATGCGGCGGTCGAGCATCCGGTGATCTGCGCCCATCCGGTGACCGGGCGGCGCTACGTCTTCGTCAGCAGCGTCCTGACCCATTTCAAGGGCATGACCGAGGAGGAGAGCAGGCCGCTGATCGACTTCTTGCTGGCCCGGGCGACGCGGCCGGAGTTCCACTGCCGCCTGCGCTGGGCGCCGCGCACGCTGGGCATGTGGAACAACCCCTTCGTGCTGCACACCGCGATCAACGACTATCCCGGCTACCGCCGCGTGATGTATCGCACCACCGTCGAGGGCCGCGTGCCACTCGCCGCGGCGGCCTGACGCCCCGCACGGAACATCGCCGCCGCCCAGGGCCCAGGGCAGGCGGCGTCCCGACGAAGAAACGGCCCGGGAGGCGGAATGCAAGCACGCTGGAAGCGTCTGCGACAGGGGCTGGCGGGGGCGCTGCCGCTGGTCGCGCCTGTGCATGTCCTGGTGCTGGGCGTCATCGTGATTCCGTCGGTCTTCGTGCTCTGGCTCAGCTTCCAGGCTTCCAGCTTCGGCCAGGCGGCGAGCTTCGTCGGCTTCGACAACTATCTCCACGTGCTGGGCGACGGCTATTTCTGGCGGTCGCTGCTCAACACCGTCGCCGTGGTGGCGGTGGCCGTGCATCTCGAGCTGCTGCTCGGCCTCGGCATCGCCCTGCTGTTCGCCAGCGGCCTGCCGGCCCGGCGCCTGCTGCTGGTGATCGTGCTGGCGCCCTACGCGATCAGCGAGGTGACGGCGGCGGCAATGTGGCGCTTCCTGTTCGACCCCGATGTCGGCCCGGTGACCAACGCGCTCCTGGGTCTCGGGCTGCCGACGCTGGACTGGACCTTCGTCCCGTCGCACGGGCTGGTGCTGGTCGGGCTGCTGACCATCTGGCTGCACCTGCCCTTCACCTTCGTCATCCTCTATGCCGCCCGGCTAGCGATCCCGAAGGATTTGTACGAGGCCGGGCGGGCGGACGGCGCCTTGCCGCTGCAGCTGTTCCGCACCATCACCCTGCCGCTGCTGGCGCCGGCGATCCTGATCGCCATGCTGTTCCGCTACATCTTCGCCTTCCGGCTGTTCTCCGAGATCTGGCTGCTGACCCAGGGCGGCCCGGCGCGGACGACGGAGGTGGTGGCCGTCTACCTCTATCTCGAGGCGTTCCGCTACAACTCCTTCGGCACCGCCGCCGCCACCGCCTGGATCATGGTCGTGGTCTCGCTGCTGCTGGCCACAGCCTATATCCTGCGGCTGCGCAAGGGGATGGCGGCCGATGCGCGCTGACCGCCTCCTGGTCAAGGCCGGCAAGGCCATCGCCGTCGCCGCGGTGGTCGCCTGGTCGATCGTCCCGATCGCCTTCATCGTGCTGTCGTCGTTCAAGCCGGGGCGTGACATCTTCGCGGTGCCGCCGAAGCTGCTGTTCGAGCCGACGCTGCTGCATTACCAGCATCTCTGGCAGCGCTGGGGCAGCTTCTTCGACGGGCTCGTCAACAGCCTGATCGTCACCGCCGGTTCCGCCGTCCTGGCCGTCGCCGTCAGCTCGCTCGCCGGCTATGCCTATTCGCGGCACCGCGGCCGGGTCCTCGCCGGCTCGGTCTATCTCCTGATCGGGGTGCGCCTGATCCCGCCGATCGTGGTCACCCTGCCGCTGTTCCCGATCGTCAACCTGCTCGGGCTGAACGACACCCATCTCGTCCTGATCCTGCTCTACACCAGCTTCTTCGTGTCGCTGGGCACGATCCTGATGCGCACCTTCATCGACCAGGTGCCGCGCGAGCTGGACGAGGCCGCGGTCATCGACGGGGCCGGGCGCCTCACCGTGCTGCGCCGGATCGTGCTGCCGCTGGCGGCGCCGGGCATGCTGGCGGTCGCCGTCTTCGTCGTGGTGTTCGCCTGGAACGAGTTCCTGTTCGCCTTCATCTTCACCGCCACCCGCGCCAAGACCGCGCCCTTCGTGCTGTCGGAGATGATCAGCTCGGTCGACGGCGTCGACTGGGGCGTGCTGTTCGCCGCGGCCACCATCCAGCTGCTGCCGGTGCTGCTGTTCGTGATCGCCATGAACCGGTTCCTGGTGGCCGGCCTCACCGCCGGCGCCACCAAGGGATGAACAAGACAGGGAGGAAGACCATGCAGCTGACAAGGCGAAGCCTGCTCGCCGGCACCGCGGCCGGTGCTGCCACCTTTACGCTGGGCCGGGCCGCCTCGGCCCAGGCCAAGACGCTGAATGTGCTGTCGCATCTGGTGCATCAGAACGTGCTGACCAAGGGCGCGGCCGGCGACGTCATCGCCCCGTGGCGCCAGGCGGCGGGGGCGGAGATCGCCTGGACCACCCTCGACAGCAATCCGCTGCAGGACCGGCTGTTCCGGGAGGCGAGCCTGGGCCAGACCGGCTTCAATGTCGGCTACGTCATCGACAACCGGGTGACGCCGCAGATCGCCGGGCTGTTCGAGCCGCTCGACACCTACCAGGCATCCGACCCGATCGAGGACATCGACGACATCGCCCCCGGCCTGCGCCGCGCCGTGACCGTCGACGGCAAGCTGGCCGGCATCCCGGTGCGGCATGCCACCCAGGCCCTGTTCTACAACGAGGCGCTGCTGGAGGAGGCCGGCTTCGCCGCCCCGCCCGCGACGCTGGAGGAGCTGGTCGAGCAGGCCAGGACGCTGACCTTCACCTCCGCCGCCGGAAACCGGGTGGTCGGGATGATCCTGGCCAGCGACCTCGCGGTGTTCCCGGTGATGTTCGCCCGCGCCTTCGGCGGCGACTTCATCAGCACCGACCGCAAGCTGCTGCCCGACCCGACGGCGATGGAGAAGGGGCTGGCGGTGCTGGCCGACCTGTTCCAGGCCGGCGCGCTGCCGCGCAGCTACGCCAACACCCGCAACGACGACATGGTGACCTGGCTGCAGCAGGGCCGCGCCGCCTTCGGCGTGCTGCCCTTCGCCCGCTTCGCCCAGCTCAACAACCCCGTGCAGTCCTCGGTCCCCGGCAAGATCAAGGCGGTGGCGTTCCCCGGATCCTCGACGCTCCCCGCCGGTGTCGAGATGGCGGCGGTGGTCGAATCCTGGGCCATGGCGATTCCGGCGAACTCGACCGACAAGGATCTGTCCTGGAACTTCATCAAGGCGGTCTCCAGCAAGGCGGTGACGCTGGGGGCGGCGCGCAACGGCAACGGCCCGGTCCGCGTCTCGACCTATGCCGATGCCGGCTTCGCCGCGGCGCAGCCCCTGGCGAAGATCGAGGCGGCGGCCCTGGCCAAGGCGCGGCCGGCCTTCCCGGCCTTCCCCGAGGCGGTGCGCGCCCAGGCGACCTTCCTCGAGGAGGTCCAGCTGGCGGTGCTCGGCCGCAAATCGCCGCCGGAGGCGGTGGCGGCGATCCAGGAGCGCGTCGCCCCGCTGCTGCCGGCCTGATCGCGGTTCGGGCTCAGCCGCGGCGGCAGGTCGCAAAAATGAAGGGCGGGGAGACGACGCTGCGGCTCTCCGCCGTGGGGTAGCCCCTCGGCGTCACGGCCTGCTCTGTCGGAGGCGATGGGCGTGAAACAGGCAGTGCGGGATGCAACATGGGACCGGACGGACGCCTCATCCCTCCCGATTGGCGATCCGCCCGGCCCCATGCGGGGGCTTGGCAGCCGTGTTGCGGCGCAGCCGCCATTCCCCGAGGCAAGGGTAGGTGACCGGCCTGCCTCGACCCAGGCGACCATCCGGACATGCCGGCTACAGCGTTGGAGGGAGCCCGGCTGGCCTTCGAAATGGTCACAGGACCGGGCAGGCTGCCCCCTTGGAGGGCGAGGCACCCTGTCCGGTCCCGTGTGGGGATCTGAGGGCCTGTTGGCGGGGGAACGCCGGCTCACCTCACTCCTGGAGAAAGCCTAGGCCTGCGGCCGTCCTCGTCATAGATCACCTTCCGGCGGCAGCGGGCTGGCCGGGCGATCGGCCCCAGCCCACCGACGGAGGGTAGGGTCTACTCCTTCTTCGCGCTTGCCCGCTCCTGCCCCGGGCCGAGGCAGCGAACGGAAAAGGCGGAGAACCGGGACCGGTCTCTCCGCCTTGCAAGCCCTTGTCCCGTCGCGGGCATCCGCGGGAACGTTCAGGAAATTCGATGGTAGCTGGGGAGGGATTTGAACCCCCGACCAAGGGATTATGATTCCCCTGCTCTACCACTGAGCTACCCAGCCATCGGGGCCGAGCGTATACGCGCCCGCCGCCGCCCCTGTCAAGCCGCCCGGGACAGTGTCGCAGAACGCCGCCGCGGCTTGCAGCGGCGACCGTGCTTCCGGTACCTAGAGGCATGACCGCGATGCCCCTCTCCGTCCGCCGGTTCGCCGCCGCCCTCGTGCTGAGCGCCGCCGTCGCCGCGCCGTCCTTCGCCCAGGACGCGGCACCCCCAGCTTCGCCGCCCGGCGCCCCGCCGCTGGCGGCGCCGGCGCCGCTGCCGGATGATCTGCGGATCGCTCCGCAGGCCCAGAGCTTCACCCTCGGGAACGGGCTGCAATTCATCGTCATCCCGGCCGGCACCGCCCCGGTGGTGACGCAGATGGTGTGGTACCGCGTCGGCGCCGCCGACGAGGCGCCGGGACAGTCCGGCATCGCCCATTTCCTGGAACACCTGATGTTCCACGGCACCACGTCCCATCCGCAGGGCTATTCGCAGGAGCTGGCGGCGATCGGCGGCGTCGAGAATGCCTTCACCACCGCCGACTACACCGCCTACTACCAGTCCGTGGCCAAAGAGAACCTGCCGCTGGTGATGCGCTACGAGGCCGACCGGATGCAGAACCTCGTGCTCGAGGAGAAGCGTGTCAACGCCGAGCGCGACGTGGTGCTGGAGGAGCGGCGGATGCGGATCGAGAATGAGCCGTCGTCCCGCCTCGGCGAGGCGATGAACGCCGTGCTCTACCTCAACCACCCCTATCGCGCGCCGGTGATCGGCTGGCCGTCGGAGATCGAGGCGCTGAACCGCGACACCGCGATCGCCTTCTACGACCGCTTCTACACGCCGAACAACGCCACGGTGGTGATCGCCGGCGACGTCGACCCCGCCGCGGTGAAGGCGCAGGCCGAGGAGATCTACGGGCCGGTCAAGCGCCGGGCCGAGCCGCCGCCGCGCGTGCGGCCGCAGGAGCCGCAGCCGCCGGCGCCGCGCCGGCTGGACCTGACCGATGCCCGCGCCGGCCAGCCCTATCTGCGCCGCAACTACCTGGCCCCGTCGGTGGTCACCGCGGCGCCGGGCGAGGCCGCGGCGCTGCAGGTGCTGGCAGCGGTGCTGTCGGGCGAGACCGGGAGGCTGTACCGCGCCCTGGTGACCGAGCAGGGCAAGGCGGCCATGGCCGGCGCCGGCTACGACCCGGACGCGCTCGACTACAGCCCCTTCGCCGTCTACGCCGTGCCGCGCGGCGACGTGGCGCTGCCGGATCTCGAGGCGGCGATGGACGCCGTTCTGGCCGGCGTCCGCGACGAGGCGGTGCCGGAGGAGGAGCTGGCGCGGGCCAAGCGCCGCCTGCTGGCCGGCGCCATTTATGGACAAGACGACCCGGGGGCGCTGGCCCGGGTGTTCGGCGAGGCGGCGGCGCTGGGCCGCAGCGTCGCCGACGTGCAGGGCTGGCCGGGCCGCATCGCCGAGGTCAAGGCCGCGGATGTGCAGCAGGCGGCGAAGACCTATCTGCAGCCGCCGCGCTCCGTCACCGGGCTCCTGACCCGGCCGGCGGATGCGACCCAGGCCAAGCAGCCCTGACCGCGCGAGGACGACACCGATGAAGCTGACGCTTTCCCCGCTGCGCGCCGCCCTGGCCGGGGCCGCCTTGCTGCTCACCGCCGCCACGTTGCCCGCCGCCGCCACCACGATCGACCGCGTGGTCAGCCCCAGCGGCATCGAGGCCTGGCTGGTCGAAGACCACACCGTGCCGGCCGTCACCGTCTCCTTCTCCTTCGACGGCGGCGCCGCCCAGGACCCGGACGGCAAGGCCGGCCTGGCCTCGCTGCTGGGCGAGATGCTGACCGAAGGCGCCGGGCCCTACGACGCCCCCGGCTTCAAGACCGCCCTGGCCGACCGGTCGATCCAGCTCGGCTTCTCGACCTCGCAGGACTACAGCGGCGGCAAGCTGAAGACGCTGACCACCGAGCGCGAGGCCGCCTTCGAGTTGCTGCGCCTGGCGCTGGCCGAGCCGCTTCTGGCGCAGGGCGACCTCGACCGGATCAAGGCCGGCCGCATGGCCGATCTGAACTTCCAGGAGAACGACCCCGGCACCATCGCCGACGACCGGTGGTCCGCCACGGCTTTCCCCGGCCATCCCTATGGCCGGCCGTCGATCGGCACCAAGGACAGCGTCGCCGCGATCGGCACCGCCGACCTGCAGGATTTGCGCCGCCGCCTGTTCGCGCGCGACGGGCTGCGCCTGGCCGTGGTCGGCGACATCGACGCCGCCACGCTCGGGCCGGCGTTGGACCGGGTCTTCGGCGGCCTGCCGGCCCAGGGCGACCGCACGCCGGTGCCGGAGATCGAGATCGTGGCCAAGGGCACCGAGACGGTGCCGATGGCGGTGTCACAGGCGTCGATCCAACTCGGCTTCCCATCGCCGCGGCGCGACGATCCCGACTATTTCCCGGCGATCGTGATGAACCACATCCTCGGCGGCTCCACCTTCACCTCGCGGCTGTACCGCGCGGTGCGCGAGCAGCGCGGCCTGGCCTATTCGGTCGACAGCGACACCATCCAGCTCAAGCATGCCGGGCTGCTGCTGATCACCGCCGGCACCCGGGCGGACAAGGCGGGGGAGAGCCTGTCGGTGATCCGGGACGAGATCGCGCGGCTGGCGAAGGACGGCCCGACGGAGCAGGAGGTGGCCGAGGCGAAAAGTTACCTGATCGGCAGCTACCCGCTGGGCTTCGCCTCGCATGACGCCCTGGCCGGCTATGTGCTGTCGCTGCAACTCGCCGGCCGCGGCCGCGACTTCATCGACCAGTATCCCGGCCTGATCGGGGCGGTGACGCCGGCCCAGGTCAAGGCGGTCGCCGCCCGGGTGCTGCAGGTCAAGGACCCGACCGCGGTGGTGGCCGGAACTCCGGCCAGCTAGGCCGGCTGCGCCTTCCGCGTCCGGGCCGGCAGGGTCATGGCGGCGACGCCGATGACCACCAGCACCAGGCCGGACAGCGCGGTCGGGGCCGGGGTCTCGCCCAGCGCCAGGACGCCGATCGCCACGCCCACGGGCACCCGCAGATAGGCCTGCGCCATGGTGGCGACCGAGCCGAGCGAGGCGATCAGCCGGAAGTAGAGGACGAAGGCCAGGGCGGTCGACACCACGGCCAGCCCGACCAGCGCCCCGAGCGAGGCGGCGGACGGCGCCAGCGTCCAGGGCCGGTCGAGCACGAGGCTGAGCGGGATCAGCATGGCGGCGCCGGACAGCATCGACCCGGCGGCCGGCACCATCGGGTCCAGCCCCTTGAAGTTGCGCCCGAAGATGGCGGCGATGCCGTAGCAGACGGTGGCGGCGACGATCGCCAGCTGCGGCAGCAGCTCCTGCCCGGCGCCGGACAGGGCATCGAGGCCGATCACCAGCACGATCCCGGCGACACCCGCGGCGATGCCGAACAGCTTGCGGCCGGTCACCGCCTCGTGCCGGGTCACCGCCCAGGTGAACAGGAAGGTGAAGATCGGCGAGGTCGAGTTCAGGATCGCCGCCAGCCCGGCATCGACGCGGGTCTCGGCCCAGGCGATCAGGACGAAGGGGATGGTGCTGTTGACCAGCGCCTGCACCGCGAACAGCCGCCAGGTCCGGCTGTCCGTTGGCATGCGGATGCCGCGCAGCCGCAGCACCAGCAGCAGGAGGCCGCCGGCGATCACGGTGCGCGCCGCGATCAGCGTCACCGGCGGGATGGTGGCGACGCCGAGCTTGATGAAGCTGTAGGAGGCGCCCCACAGGGTGGCCAGCAGCACCAGCAGCAGATAGTCGGTGACGGGCGGGCGCTCGGCGGTGGATGCGGACATGGGGGCCTCCTCTTTGGTGGCCCCGACCATGCCTTGCGCGCGGGCGCATGTCGCGCGCCGACGCTGCGGTTTCCGTCGAAATGTCGGGGCCGCCCCCCTCACCCTCCCGTCGCTTCGCGCCGGACCCCTCCCTCTCCCCGAGGAGAGGGGAATAGGAGTTGCGGCCCTTCACCTCTCCTTGGGGAGAGGTCGAAATCGCGTAGCGATTTCGGGTGAGGGGGATAGCCGCCCTCAGTCGTCCAGCAGCGCGGCGAGCTTCATGCCGACGGTCAGGGAGCCGTTGGCTTTGATCTTGCCGGTCATGTAGGCCATGGTCGGGCTCAACGAGCCGTCGACCATCCGCCGCAGCGTCTCCGCCTTCATCGTCAGGGTGACGTCGGCCGGGGCGTCGCCGATCGACACCGCGGGGGCCGGGCCGGTGCCGTCGAGCACGATGAAGCCGTCGGTGCCGAGGTCGAACTTGACGCGGGCGTCGAGCGCGGGGCCGCCGGCGGCGCGGCCGCGCACGGCTTCGGCGAGGGCGTCGAGCGACATGGGCAAAGTGTCCTTTCTGTCCGCTTATCTCTGAGGTCAGGCGGCGGCGCGCTCGGCCCGGGCGATGAAGCCGCCGCCGAGCACGCGGTCGCCGTCATAAAGCACGGCCGCCTGTCCCGGCGCCACCCCGTGCTGCGGCGCATGCAGCTCCAGGATCGCCGCATCGGGGCCGGTCAGCCGCACCGTTGCCGGCACCGGCGCCTGGGCCGAACGCAGCTTGGCCTCGACCGTCCGGCCCTCGGGACCGGGCGGGACGTCGAGCCAGTTCAGCTCCGCCAGGGCGACGCTGTGCCGCGCCAGGGCCGACCAGGGGCCGACGATGACGCGCTTGGCCTCGGGGTCGAGCCGGACGACGTAGAGCGGCTCGTCATTCGACTTGCGGCCGCCGATGCCCAGGCCCTTCCTCTGGCCGATGGTGTAGTGGACGATGCCCTGGTGCCGGCCCAGCACGGTGCCGTCGAGATGCACGATCTCGCCGGGCCCGACCGCGCCGGGGCGCAGCCGCGCCACCACCTCGCCGTAGCGGCCCTCGGGCACGAAGCAGATGTCCTGGCTGTCCGGCTTGTCGGCGACCACCAGCCCCAGCCGCACCGCCTCGGCCCGGGTCTCGGCCTTGCTGCTGCCGCCCAGCGGGAAGCGCAGGAAGCCCAGCTGCTCCGCCGTGGTCGCGAACAGGAAGTAGCTCTGGTCCTTGCCGGCATCGACGGCGCGGTGCAGCTCCGGCCCCTGCGGCCCCTCGATCCGGCGGACATAATGGCCGGTCGCGAGGCAGTCGGCGCCCAGGTCGCGGGCAGTCTCCATCAGGTCGCGGAACTTGACCTTCTGGTTGCAGCGGATGCAGGGGATCGGCGTCTCGCCGCGCAGGTAGCTGTCGGCGAAGTCGTCCATCACCGCCTGGCCGAAGCGGCTCTCGTAATCCAGCACGTAATGCGGGAAGCCGATGCGGTCGGCCACGGTGCGGGCGTCGTAGATGTCGGCCCCGGCGCAGCAGGCGCCCTTCTTCTGGATGGCGATGCCGTGGTCGTACAGCTGCAGCGTGATGCCGACGACGTCATAGCCCTGCTCGGCAAGCTGGGCCGCGACGACGGAGCTGTCCACGCCGCCGGACATGGCGACCACGACGCGCGTCACGGCCGGGGGCTTGTCGAAACCGAGTGAGTTCATGGCGGGCAGAATATAGGGATCGCCGCCGGTTTTCGAAACCCGCCGCGAATGCGCAAAAAGCACGGGGGTTATTGTCCGACATGATGCGGCGGTCCTACACTCGGCCAACGCAAGGAGGAAACCCGGACATGTTTCGCCCCAACCGGTTGAAGGAAAGGCTGCGCCGCGGCGACCAGCTGTTCGGCGCCTGGGTCGGCAGCGGCTCGCCCACGGTGGCGGAGATCATGGCCCATGCCGGCTTCGACTTCGTCATCCTGGACACCGAACATGGGCCCGGCGGCATCGACGACACCATCGGCCTGCTGCGCGCGGTGCAGGCGTCCGACACCCCGGCGGTGGTGCGGGTGCCGGCGCATGACCCGGTCTGGCTCAAGCGCGTGCTGGACGCCGGCGCCGACAGCCTGATGGTGCCGATGATCGAGAGCGCCGCCGAGGCCGAGGCGCTGGTTCGCGCCTGCCGCTACCCGCCGGCCGGCCGCCGCGGCTATGCCGCCGGCGCGGTGCGCGCCTCGACCTACGGCTTCGAGCCGGACTACATGCGCAAGGCGAACGACAACCTGCTGCTGCTGGCCCAGATCGAATCCAAGGACGCGGTGCCGGAGGCCGCGGCGATCGCCAGGGTCGACGGCATCGACATGGTGTTCATCGGCGTCAACGACCTCGGCGGCTCGATCGGCCTGCTGGAGCAGCTGCACGACCCGCGGGTGCAGGACCTGGTCCGGCAGATCGAGGATGCGGTACGGCCGACCGGCACGCCGCTGGGCACCGTGCCCAGCAGCGCCTCGACCTGGGCCGAGCTGTTCGACCGCGGCTACCGCATGGTCACCGGCGGCGGCGACGTGCCCTATCTGCGCCAGTCGGCCTCGGAGTCGGTGGCCGCCTACAAGGCCTATCGCGAGGGCGCGGGGAAGGGAACCAAGGGCGGCGCTTACTGAGCCCTACTTCAGCGCCCCCGCGGTCAGCCCGCTGACGATCCGGCGCTGCAGCAGGGCGAAGACGATCAGGATCGGCGTCACATAGATTGCGGCATAGGTCATGATCCCGGCCCAGTCGTTGGTGTTCGGGCCCATGAAGGAGGACAGGCCGACCGTCGCGGTCTGCAGGGTCTCCGCCGCGATCAGCGAGCGGGAATAGACGTATTCGCCGAAGGACTGCAGGAAGATCAGCACCGACACCACCAGGATGCCGTTGCGGGCCAGGGGGATCATGATCCGCAGGAAGGCGCCGATGCGCGAGGCGCCGTCCACCCGCGCCGCATCCTCCAGCTCGCGCGGCACCTGCAGGAAGGTCGACCGGCACAGCACGATGTAGAGCGGCAGCACCTTGGCGGTCTGCGCCAGGACCACCGCGGCGCGGGGCGTCTCCAGCAGCCCCACCTGGCTGAAGGCGACGAAGATCGGCGTCACCATCAGCGACGGCGGTAGCACCTGCAGCATCAGCACCAGGAACAGCGCCACCGCGGTCCAGATGTTGCGGTGGCGCGACAGGGCATAGGCGGCGCCGGTGCCGATCAGCGTCGCCAGCACCGTGGTGCCGACCGCGATCAGCAGCGAGTTCCACAGGTACCGGTCCATCGCGTGCTCGGCGAAGATCCGGCCGAATTGCCATTGCGGGTCGGTCGGCCAGAAGCTCGGCGGGAAGGCGAAGATCTCGCTGCCGGACTTCAGCGCCGTGACATACATCCAGTACAGCGGGAACAGGTAGATCGCCGCGAACAGCAGGGCGAAGCCCAGCAGGATGAAGGGCTTTGCCGGTTTCATGCCGCGTGCTCCCGCTCGGTCGAGCGGACATAGAGCGCCGCGACCAGGATCACCAGCGCGACCATCAGCACGGCGACGACGCTGCCGGCCGAGATCTCATAGGTTTCGAACGACATCTGCCAGGACCAGTACTGGGCGACGTTCGACGCGTTGGCCGGGCCGCCCTTGGTCATCGCCGCGATCAGGTCGAATTGCTGCAGCGTGAAGATGATCCCCAGCGACACCACGGAGCCCAGCGTCGATCGCATCATCGGCAGGGTGATGTGCAGGAAGCGCCGGCCGGCCCGGGCGCCGTCGATCTCCGCCGCCTCGTACAGGTCGCGCGGGATCGCCGCGAGGCCGACCGACAGCAGGATCATGTTGAACGGGATGCCCAGCCAGATATTGGCGATGATCACGGCGAACAGGGCCACGTCCGGGTCCGACAGCCAGAAGATCTTGCCGCCGGTCAGATGCAGGCTGGCCAGGGCGTAGTTCAGCACGCCGAAATCGCCGGCGAGGATCCATTTCCAGATCGCGCCGACCACCAGCGCCGGCATGATCCAGCCGGCCAGGAACACGCCGCGGATATAGGTCGCGCCGGGGAAGGGCTGCTGGAAGAACAGCGCCAGGCCGAAGCCGATGCTGAGCTGGAAGGTGATCGACAGCACCACGAAGATCACCGTGTTCTTCAGGATCTGCAGCGCCTCCGGCCGCGCGAACACGTCGCGGTAGTTGTCGAGCCCGGCGAAGGGCCGGTCGAAGGAGGCCAGCGAGAACATGTCGACCTGCTGCAGCGACATCACCAGCGTGTAGACCAGCGGGAAGGCGGCGAAGACCAGCAGGTAGCCGACCGCGCACAGCACCAGCACCACGTCGAATCCGCTGCCGTCCCGCAGGGTGCGGAGCAGGGGGATGCGGTGCAGGGTGGGGCGGCGGGGAGGGCGGGCCTGCCCAATATCCTCCCCCTCCCCCTGCGGGAGGGGGTAGGGGGAGGGGGCTGTCGCCACCCGAGCCGGATGAGAATTTACCGAACGATCGGTCATCGATTGGCGGATCTGGGCGCTCGTCATCGATACCCCCTCCCCCTGCCCCCTCCCGCGAGGGGAGGGGGAGAGTGTGTGGGCCGGGCCGGGTCAGCCTGGCTACTTCTTCAGCACGCGGTCGATCGTCGCCTGGGCCGTCTGCAGCGCGGTCTTGGCATCGGTCTGGTGCGTCAGGGCCGACTGGATCGCGGTCTGGATCGCCTTGGAGATCTTCGGCCACTCCGGGTTCGGGCCGCGCGGCCGGGCGTACTGCATCTGCTCGGTGAACACGGCATAGGCCTTGGGCCATTGCGGCGCATCGACCTTGGCGTCCTGGACCGGCGGCAGCAGGCCGAACTCGTTCCAGTTCCGATGGTTCTGCGAATAGATGTATTCCAGCAGCATGAAGGCCTCCTTCGGGTGCTTGGAGGTCTTGAAGATCACGTTGTTGAAATCGCCGAGGGCCGAGGCGCGCGGGCTGCCCTGCTTCTCGATCGGGAACAGGGCGACGCGATAGTCGAACTTGGCCTGCTTCGTCATGTCCGGCAGCTCCCACGGCCCGGAGATGAGCATGGCGGCGCTGCCGGTGTTGAAGGTGCCGGCCGAATCGTGCTGACCGCGGATCAGCGTGTCGGGCGAGGCCAGCTTCTCGTCCAGCAGCTTCTGCCAGAACTCCAGCGCCCGAATTGCGCCGTCCGACCCGACGCTGTCGTAATCGGCGCCGGCGCTCTGGATGAAGGGCAGGAACTGGAAAGTGCCTTCCTCCGTGGCGATGGCGGAGAAGGCGAGGCCGTAGACGTTCTTGGCCGGGTCGGTCAGTTTCTTCGACGCCTGATACAGCTCGTCCCAGGTCTGCGGTGCCTTGTCAGGATCGAGGCCGGCCGCCTTGAACATGTCGGCGTTGTAGTAGAGGGCCAGCGTGTTGGAGGCGCGCGGGATGGCGAACAGCTTGCCGTCCCAGGTCGAGGAGTTGCGCGGGCCGGGATACAAGGCGTCGGCCTTGATCACCTGCGACTGCTCGACATAGGGCGACAGGTCCAAGAGCACCCCGCGCGCCGCGAACATCGCGGTCTCCGGGTTGTCGATGCCGATCACGTCGGGGGCCGATCCGGCGGCATAAGCCCGCATCGAGTCGTTCACGACGTCGGCGAAGTTGACGTGCTTGATGTTGACCGTGATGTCGGGGTGCTGGGCCGCGAACTCCTTGGCCAGCACATAGGTGAACTCGCCCTCGTCGTCATGGGTCCAGACCTCCAGCGTCACCGGCTCGGCCCGGGCCAGGGTGGAGGTGAGAAGGGCAGCGGTTCCCAACAGAAGTCGCAGGGTCCTGGACATGAGCTTCCTCCACTGTGTTGGTTGGTTGTTCGCGGTAGGTCAGCGAAATCAGATGGGCCGGCGCCGCCCCCTCACCCTCCCGTCGCCTTCGGCGCCGGGCCCCTCCCTCTCCCCGAGGAGAGGTCGAAATCGCGCAGCGATTTCGGGTGAGGGGGCGAGAGCAGGCCCATCCCTTGGCTCCTAGTGCGGATTGGCGATGAACTCCCCGCCGCGGCAGCGCTGCAGGTAGCGCAGGCCCTCGACCTGGCCGGTCATCTCCAGGTCGTCGCGATAGACCGGGTCGTGCCAGCCCTCGATGTCGATCGATCCCTTGAAGCCGCCCAGCCGCAGCTCGGTGATCACCCGGGTCCAGTCGGTGTCGCCGAAGCCGGGGGTGCGGTGGAAGGCGAAGGGCACGCGGCCGTGCACGCCGTGTTCCTTGACCACGTCCCAGCGGACGGTCGCGTCCTTGCCATGGACATGGAAGATCTTCGGCGCCCAGCGCCGGATCTGGGGCACCGGGTCGATCAGGTAGTACAGCTGGTGGCACGGCTCCCATTCCAGGCCGAGATTGTCGTCCGGCAGGGCGTCGAACATCAGCTCCCAGGCCGCAGGGTTGTGGGCGATGTTCCAGTCGCCGGTCTTCCAGCCGCCCTCCATCGGGCAGTTCTCGAAGGCCAGGCGCACGCCCTTGTCGGCGGCGCGCTTCGCCAGCCGGCCGAACACCTCCTTGAACCGCGGCAGGCTCTCCTCCAGCGGCCGGCCGCGCACCCGGCCGGTGAAGCCGGCGACGATGTCGGTGCCGAACAGATGGGCGTTGTCGATCAGCGCCTCCCACCCGGCCAGGGTCTCGCGGTCCTGCGCCTGGTCCTCCAGCGGATTGCCGAACATGCCGAGCGCGCCGATGGTGACGCCGCTGTCGCCGATCGCCTCGCGGATCTGGCCGGCCAGGCGCGGGATATCCTTGCCGCCCAGCGTCTGCCAGAAGAACGGCTCGATGCTCTCGAAGCCATGGGCGAGGATTTGGCGGACGTACCCGGCCGGGTCGTCGCCATTGGCGCGCACCATGGTGCCGATGCGGATGTCCTGGTGCCCGGTCCGGGCGGGCTTGGCGTTGGTCATGATCCCTCGATCGTCTGGATGGCCACGCGGCGGCCCTGGCGCGCGCTCTCGATCGCGCCGAAGACCATGGCGAGGCTGTGGAAGTTCTGGTGGCCGACCGTCTCCGGCTCGGTGCCCGTGCGGATCGCGCCGACGAAGTCGCGGATGACGCCGAGATGGCCGCCGGTGCGGTCGGCCGGATCCGCCGCCGGCACCTCGACGGTTTCGGGCGCGAAGAACAGCCCGTCCCGGCGGCTGCTCGCCACCTCGGCCCGAAAACCCTCGGCCCCGTCCCAGCTCAGGCTGCCTTTGGTGCCGGTCAGGCGCCACTGGCTCTCCCAGCTGGTGCGCAGCCCTTCGGCGCACCAGCTGCCGCGATAGGTCAGGACGGCGCCGCCCTCCAGCTCGAAGATGGCATGGGCGCTGGCGCCATGGGCGTACCAGGAGCCGGCCGGGTTGCTCTCATGGCAGTAGACGGCGAGGGGGCGGCGGCCGGAGACCAGGCGCGCGGCGTCCAGGGTGTGGATCGCCATGTCCAGCAGCAGCACATGCTGCATCTCCTCGCGGAAGCCGCCGAAATGCGGCCCGACGAAGAAGTCGCAATGCACGCCGGTGATCTCGCCGATCAGGCCATCGGCCGCAGCCCGCTGCAGCCGGCGCACGCCGGGATGGTATCGCCGGTTCTGCACCACCGCATGCACCCGCCCGGCCGCCTTCGCCGCCGCCACCAGCTCGCGCGCAGCGTCCAGGCTGTCGGCCATCGGCTTCTCGCTCAGCACATGGCAGCCGCGGGCGAGGCCGGCCAGCACCACGTCGCGCCGCGCGGGCGGCACCACCACGTCGAACAGGATGTCGGGCTTCAGCCGGTCCAGCAGAACCGGCACGTCGGTGCCGATCTCGGCGCCGGCCAGGCCGAACTCCTCGGCGCGGCCGCGGGCCCGCCCGGGGTCGAGATCGACCAGGCCGACCACCTCCAGCCCCTCGATCTGGCGAGCGGCTTCGAGCCAGGCCCGGCTCATGGCACCGCATCCGGCAAGGACGGCTCGCACTTCGATCTCGCTCCCTCGGCTTCGGCAGATTGTTCGATTGTGTCGCCGTAAACGTTTACGATATTGATATCGGACTTACCGGCCTGTCAATCCGCTTCTGGCGCTGCGCGTGGGTTCGGTTGCACTCTGGAGGTGCCGGAGGGGAGAGAAGTCCTTGGGAATCCGCGAGCTCGCGAAGCATCTGAACATCTCGATCGGGACCGTCTCCCGCGCCCTCAACGGCCGCGGCGACGTCAATCCGGAGACCCGGCGGCGGGTGCTGGAGGCGGCGGCCGAGCTCGGCTATTCGCCGAACCAGTCCGGCCGCAGCCTGCGCCAGGGGTCGACCAACGCCATCGCCTTCATGCTGCAGACCTACAGCGGGGCCGAGATGTATGGCGAGCCGTTCTTCATGGGGCTGTTCAGCGGCGTGCAGCAGGCGCTGGGCCGGCACGGGCTGGACCTGATCGTGCTGCTGAACACCCCGGACGGCGACCATGAGGCGCAGCTGCGCCGGGTGGTGGAGCGGCGCCTGGCCGACGGCATCCTGCTGCCCTGGACCAGGCGGGTCGACCCCCGGCTCGACTTTCTGCTCGACCGCCGCTTCCCCTTTGCCGCGCTGGGCCGCAGCCTGTCCGGCGGCGACCATCCCTGGATCGACCTCCACTTCGAGCAGGCGGCGGATATGGCGGTCGACCGCTTCGTCGGCTTCGGCCACCACCGCATCGGCCTGGCCAATAACGGCCACGACCTGATGCACGCCCATATCCTGCTGGACGGATATCGCCGGGCCCTGGCGAGGCACGGCATCGGTTTCGACGAATCACTGGTGCGGACCGAGGAGATGACCGAGGCCGGCGGCTACCGCCTGGCGTCAGGCTTATTGGACCAGGGGCCGCTGCCGACGGCGCTGCTGGTGGCGAATGAGCGGATGGCGGTCGGCGTCTACCGCCGGCTGAACGAGGCGGGGGTGCGGCCGGGACGGGACATCGCCATCATCGGTGGCATGATCGACAGCCCGGCCAGCCGCTTCCTGTCGCCGGCGCTGACCTGCTTCCGCCTGTCGCTGCACGACCTCGGGGTGAGGCTGGCGGAGGCGCTGCTGGCGACCATGCCCGGCCATGCCGAATCCTATGGCGGCCTGGTCCAGGCGCTCTGGCCGCTGGAGCTGGTGCCGCGCGAGAGCGACCGGGTGCTGCTGGGAGGTTGATCCCGATCGATTAGGTTCCGGTTGACGGGATGGGAATCCCATCCGTACCTTGCTGTGTCATAACAATTTCAAGAATGGTTCACAGCCGAGGGGGAAGGCCGTCATGAGCCTGAGCTTCAAGGATGCCGTGTCCCGAGTCGGACAGCAGCGCAGCCCGGCCGTCACCCAGCGGCCTGCGAATACGGATCAGTTCAATCTGTCCGTGCAGCGCGCCAAGGACGAGAAGCCCGCCGCGCCCCCTGCGCAGCAGCCGGAGGCGGCGCCGGTCTATCGCTGGAACAGCGATCCGGCCGGGATCGCCGAGCGCAAGATCGAGCCGGGGGTGTGGCCGTTCCGGATCTATGCGCAGGAAGGCGTCGATCCGAAGGACAACAAGGCACAGCTGGCGGCTACGCCCCAGCTCGATCCGAAGGCCTTCGGCAACCGGCCCGGCGCCTCCGGCGATATCGACCAGCAGCTCGAATCCGGCGACAAGGTCTATGTCCTCGATTCGGACCGGCTCGGGCTGCTGGACAACCAGCGCAAGGCCCTCGGCATCGCCAGCGACCCGAAGAAGAGCGAGGCGGACCGGGACAAGGCGAAGGACGACCTGGTCGTCGCCATCGCCCAGGAGGTCGACCAGGCCTCGCTGGGCCAGGGCGTGCCCAGCTTCGGCAACGACGCCAATGGCAATGGCAAGCTCGACAGCGGCGAGTTCAGCAAGCTGGTCGCCCCGATCGCCGAGCGTGCGCCGAACGACCCGGTCTTCCTCGACGCGCTCAACCAGGTCCGCGAGCTGAAGGAACGGTCGTGGAAGGCCGACGGGCGGACCACCGACCAGCTCGGCAAGATCGCCGAGGCGGGCGACCGCGGCGACTATGCCGCCGTCACGGCCGAGACCAAGCGGCAGCTCGTCGCCCTGGCCGACGGCACGGAAGGGCCGGACGCGGCGAAGATCACCGCCCTGACCAAGCGGGCGGGCATCTACCAGGCCTATGTCGGCGGGGACGAGAAGCAGTATCTCGCCGCCGTCACCGAAGGGACGAAGCAGGCGATCCAGGAGCTCCGGGTCGAGCGCCCGGTGCGGGAGCTGCAGGCCGCCTGGGGCAAGGGCGGCACCGACGGCGCCAAGGCCTTCCTGGCCAAGCTGCGCGAGACGACCGACACCAAGAATACCCTGCCGGGCAGCGGCTCGCTGCTGGCCTCCGACCCGCGCGTCCAGGGCATGGTCGACCAGTCGATCGACGCGATCGCCGGCTCGCGGTCCACCGGCGACGATCGGCGGGCACAGATGCAGGCCCTGCTCGACCTCGGCGCCTCCTGCCAGACCATCCTCTACAACGACGGGAACAAGGCCGGCGCCGGCAAGGCCTTCGTCGACCATGTGGCCGCCCGGATCGTCGACAAGATGAACGGCGATCTGCCCATGGACCACCTCAACCTGCTGCACGAGCAGCAGTTCTTCAGCCTCATGAGCCGTGAGGATGCGGAAGGCTCGAGCACGTCGCTGCTGACCGCCATCGCGGCACGGACGGCGACTCTTGGCGCTCAGGAGGTGGCCGATCACGAGAAGAAGGGGGAGCTCGGCCAGAGCGACTACCTGTCGCAGAACTCGAACGCCCAATGGGCGGTGCGCCGCAGCATCGAGAATTTCGACGCCGCCGCGACCGCGCAGGACGACAAGATCAACAAGCTCTACAACGAGCTCTACCACGGCCTCAGCGGCTGGGGCGGGGTGAAGGGCGACGACAAGATCTCCGCGGCCGACCAGCTGGCGCGGGACATGGAGGCGATCGACAACCTGTCGCCGGAGAACAAGCAGAAGGCGCAGGACCTGACGAAGGAGGGCGAGAAGAAGCTGCCGCAATGGGAGCGGCAGGAGAGCATCCAGCTCGCCCTCGGCCTGTACAAGACCGACCTGAAGAAGCTCGACGGCTTCGACAACGACGCGCCGATCCCCATGCTGATGGGCACCGGGATCATGATGACCAAGTCGAAGTCGATGCAGGAGGCGATGGACGGCCTGCCGGAGCTGCCGAAGACCAAGACCGATCCCTACGCCAATGCCTCGACCTCGGATCCGGCGGCCACCGGCACCATCTGGGTCCAGCGCGCGACCCGCGCCCTGGCCACCTTCGCGGTGGTCGAGACCATGAAGGGCGGCGTCAAGGACATCAACCAGGCCATGGCGGAGAATCGCTACCAGGCGATTCTGCGCGGCGAGGCCGTGGCCAGCCGGGCCGAGATCGACGCCCTGCAGAGATACGTCAGGGACCCCAGGACGAACCCCAATGAAGACTTTGCCAAGTTCTTAGACGGGCTGAAGGCAAGCATGGGGCAGGGACGGCTGGACGACATCATCGCCGGGCGGGCGCAGCCGACCGAGACCGAGAGGCGGCAGATGGCGAGCGCCGACCGGCTGAACATCGGCACCAACGCCATCACGCGCCTCTCCGGCGGCGGCAGCGCCATCCTGTTCGGCCGCAATCTCGGGGCGCTCGACGGCTCGCCGGCCGACCTCGTCTATTACGTGCCGCACACGATGATGATGCTCAACGCCGCGCAGACGGCGCTGCTGCCGAACGCCCGGGAGATCCTGACCGGGAGGGATGCGGGTGCGCCGGGCAGCCTGGAAACCCGGCTCAGGGGCGCCCAGGCCCGGGTCGCCGCCAGCGATCTCGGGGCGCTGCAGAAGGGGCTCTGGGGCAAGTCCCTCGGCGCGCTGAACGGGCTGCGCGGCGGTGGGGTCGACGTGCTCTATGTCGGGGCCGACCTCAGCAACGCCGTCATGAACGGCTTCGGCATCATGGGCACGAAGCAGGATTTCGTGAAGACGGGCGGCTATGCCACCGCCACGGTCAGCGACGCGATGTTCGCCCTCACCGCCAGCGCGACCCTGTCGAACGGGGCGATCGCCGAGACGGCCCTCGGCCGGCTGATCACCGCCCTTGGCCCGCTGAAGATCAGCGGGATCGCGGCGGTGCTGCAGGTGGCGGGCGCCGGCATCGTCCAGGGCCGGAGCGCCTACAACGCCGCGCACACCTACGACAAGGCGGATGCCGACGCGATCCAGGTGCTGTACGGCGTCAAGGACCGCAAGGTGGCGGAGGTGCTGGCCGACCACAACGACCTGCTGGACGAAGGCCTGCTGGGCATCCTGCAGACGGTCTTCCCGGGCGACGAGCACCTGATGGGCGGCGACGAGCTGACCCGGAGCTCGGGCAACGTGCTGACCGGCACCTACAGCGAGCTCGACTACACGCGGGCGCGCCTCGGCCGGCTCTTCAACAGCTGGTCGCCGGAGCAGGCGGAGGAGGTGGCCAAGACCGTCAAGGACATGACGGCCAAGGACGGCAAGCTGTCCGAAACCCAGGACGATCTGAAGTATCTCCAGCTGCCGCCGGACCCGACCAAGGCCGATCTCTCGAAATATCCCGGCGTCCGCTACAACAGCGACACGAAACGCTACGAGGATTCGGCGACCAAGATGCACTGGGAGGGCGACCGCTGGTGGGCGCCGCAGAAGAAGGTCACCGATCCGATCGGCCTCGGCTCGGTGCCGAGCCAGGACCCGCTCTGGTACGACCCGAAGCAGGAAACGCTGATGCACGAGAACGGCTTCGCCCAGCATGTCGCGCCGAACAGCCAGGAGGGGCTCAAGGCCTGGCTCAAGGGCAAGGGCTATCTCGATTAGGGCGCAGTGAGGCCCGGCGGGGTGGGGCGGGCCCTACTCCGCCGCGGCAGCGTAGCCCATCGTCCCCACCGCGGCGGCGAAGCTGGCCAGGCTGGCGGTGCGCAGCGGCACGAAGGGCTTCTGGGCCTCGCGGCACAGGCGCTTCACCTGGCCGGCCGCGTGGTGGCTGACGCAGTCGACCGGGAAGAAGGCGATATCGGCCTGGCTGACCAGGCCCGGCAGCAGCGTCGGGCTGTCCTCGACGCCGCCATCATGGCTCAGCAGCACGCCGCCGCAGCGCGCGGCCAGGGCCCGCAGTTGCTCGACCTGCTTCGGCCGGCCGCCGACATAGAGCAGCGTCCGCCCCTGTAGTTCCGGCACCGTCCCGGACGTCTCGGCGGGCTCCGCCGCCGGCCGATCCAGCGCCGCCTCCAGCGCGGCGATCTCGTCCTGCAGCGCCGCGGCCTGTGCCTCCGCCTGTTCCGCCCGCGCGGTCAGCCGGGCGACGGCCTCCTCCTGCGCCGCCAACCGCTCGGCCAGCAGGGCCGAGCGCGCCTGCTCGTCGGCCAGGCGCCGGCGCAGCGTCTCGTCCTCCGCAGGGGCGGCGGGCGCGGGCATTGCAGCCTGGCGCCGGACCGCGTGCTCCAGCTCGGCCACCCGCCGGACCAGGGCTTCGCGCTCCGCGCCGATCTGCTGCAGCCGCTCCTCCTGCCGAGCGAGCTTCTCGTCGCGGGCGCCGAGCTCCTGCTCCAGATGCCGCAGCCGGGCGATGTCGGCGCGGTTCGACATGCCGACGAGATGCGACAGCATGTGCACCTCGCCATACACCTCCTGCACCAGCGGCCCGTCGGTGGCGGGGTGGCTCAGCACCGCCCAATAGGCGCCGGGGATGTCGCCGCGCTCCAGCGCCTCCTGCCACAGCGCCCGCACCTCCGCCGCCGTCCGCGCCTTGGCGAAGCGCCTGATCGCGGTCTCGTGCCGCTTGTCGAGCAGCTTGTTCAGCAGTTTGCCGGCGGTCTCCTTCTGCCCGGCGGCCCGCACCGCGCGGCCGTGCAGCGCGTGCTCGGAGGCGGTGCGCGCATCCGGGTCGTCCAGCTTGGCGAAGAGCTGCCGCAGGTCGCCGGTCGACAGGCAGGTGCCGACCACCGAGCAGTGCAGGTTCGGCGACAGCTCCCAGATCCGGTCGCGGCCCTTGGCCGGGAGGACGAGGCCGTCCGCCTCAGCGGCTGCCGGCGGGCGCGGGATGACGACCGGGGACGGCGTCAGCGCCGGGGCCGCCTGGAGCGGATTAGCGAAGAGCGACAGGGTTGGCACGCCGAGACTCCCAACGATATATTCGGCTGGATATAACGAAGGCAGATCATCGCCCGCTCGGCAACGGCGCTGCGAGCATGGTCGGAGGAAGGGTCTTGCAGGACGCTCGATACGGCGGCATCGCGCTGATGTCGCTGGAGGCCGGATTCGACGACATGTCGCCGAGCCGCATCGCCGCCACCCGCCGATGCTGATCCGGCACCTGCAATACCTGGCAATGCTGGCCAAGGAGCGGCACTTCGCCCGGGCCGCCACCGCCTGCCATGTCACCCAGCCGACCTTGTCAGCCGGGATCAAGCAGCTGGAGGAGACGCTCGGCGTGCTGATCGTCGAGCGCGGCCAGCGCTTCCACGGCCTGACTGCGGAGGGCGAGCGCGTGCTCGGCTGGGCCCAGCGGGTGCTGGCCGACTACGACTCCCTGACCCAGGAGCTGGGCGAGATGCGCGAGGGGCTGGGCGGCCGGCTGCGCATCGGCGCCATCCCGGTGGCGCTGCCGGTGGTGCACCAGCTGACGCGGGAGTTCACCCGGCGGCACCCGAAGGCGGCCGTGAGCGTGCGGTCGATGAGCTCGATCGACATCCAGCGCGGCCTCGACGATTTCGGCCTCGATGTCGGGCTGACCTATCTCGACAACGAACCGTTGGCACGGATTCGCGCCGTGCCGCTGTACCGCGAGCGCTACTGGCTGGTGACGCCGCGCGGCGGACCGTTCGCCGGGCGGGCTTCGGTGCGCTGGGCCGAGGCCGCGACCCTGCCGCTGGGCCTGTTCACGCCGGACATGCAGAACCGCCGGATCATCGACATGCATTTCCGCGGGGCAGGGGCGGAGGTCGAGACGGTGTTCGAGAGCAACTCGCTCTTAACCCTGTGGTCGCATCTGCCCGAGGCCGGCTGGTCCTGCGTGCTGCCGCAGACCTTCCTGCCGCTGATCGCCGGCACCGACCGGCTGGAGGCGATCCCGCCGGTCGAGCCCGCGGCGTCGCACGCCATCGGCCTCGTCGTCTCCGACCGCGAGCCGCCGCAGCCCATGGCGCGGGCGCTGCTGCGCGCGGTGCGCGAGATCGACCTCGGGTGGCTGGGGGTGTAGGTTGGGCTCGCGGCACGCGAACCCAACACGACCGGGCGCGATGATGGCTGTTGGCTTCCCCGAGGCGAACCCAACCCGCATCGATAGAGCGCATCTATCACCCGATCCGAACTATCCATTGGAATACAGCGCTCGCCCGGTCGCATCGTAGCCGCGGTGCCACGGTCCGATCCCGGCCCGGCCCCCAAGACCTCCGCGACGCCAGACGGGCTCAGCCTGCCGCGATCGCGCCGGAACCCCAGGGCGGAGCCGCATCCTGACGGCGGATCGGACCAGCTCTTCCAAGGAGACTGGACATGGCCAAGATCGTTTGCGTTCTCTATGACGACCCGGTGACGGGCTACCCGACCTCCTACGCCCGCGACGACCTGCCGAAGCTCGAGGGCTATCCCGGCGGCCAGACCCTGCCGACGCCGAAGGCGACCGACTTCAAGCCCGGCACGCTGCTGGGCAGCGTCTCGGGCGAGCTCGGCCTGCGCCGCTGGCTCGAATCCCTCGGCCACACCCTGGTCGTGACCTCGGACAAGGACGGCGCCGACTCCCGCCTCGACCAGGAGCTGGCGGATGCCGAGGTGGTGATCTCGCAGCCCTTCTGGCCGGCCTATCTGACCGCCGAGCGCATCGCCAGGGCGCCGAAGCTGAAGCTGGCCCTGACCGCCGGCATCGGCTCGGACCATGTCGACCTGCAGGCGGCGATCGACCGCGGCGTCACCGTGGCCGAGGTCACCTACTGCAATTCGATCAGCGTGGCCGAGCATGTGGTCATGATGATCCTCGGCCTGGTGCGCAACTACATCCCCTCCTACCAGTGGGTGGTGAAGGGCGGCTGGAACATCGCCGACTGCGCCGCCCGGTCCTATGACGTCGAGGGCATGCATGTCGGCACGGTGGCCGCCGGCCGCATCGGCCTGGCCGTACTGCGCCGGCTGAAGCCGTTCGACATGCACCTGCACTATACCGACCGGCACCGCCTGCCGGAGGCGGTGGAGACCGAGCTGAACCTGACCTGGCATCCGACCGCGGAGGACATGGTCAAGGTCTGCGACGTCGTCACCATCAACGCGCCGCTGCATCCGGAGACCGAGAACCTGTTCAACGCGCAACTGCTGGCCAAGATGAAGCGCGGCGCCTATCTGGTGAACACCGCGCGCGGCAAGATCTGCGACCGCGACGCGATCGCCGCGGCGCTGGAGAGCGGCCACCTGGCCGGCTATGCCGGCGACGTCTGGTTCCCGCAGCCGGCCCCGGCCGACCATCCGTGGCGGACCATGCCGCATCACGGCATGACGCCGCACATCTCCGGCACCTCGCTGTCGGCCCAGGCGCGCTATGCCGCCGGCACCCGCGAGATCCTGGAATGCTGGTTCGAGGGCCGGCCGATCCGCGACGAGTACCTGATCGTCGACGGCGGCAAGCTGGCCGGCACCGGTGCGCACTCCTACAGCGCCGGCAACGCCACCGGCGGCTCGGGCGAGGCCGCCCGGTTCAAGAAGTCCACCTGACCCGTGCAGCCGGCCGGTGCGGTCCGCACCGCCGGTGCGGCGCGCACCGGCCGGCCCGCGGCGGAGACCGTTCCTCGCCGACCTCATATGGCGGCCGTCGAGGTCACCCCGAAAGAGAGATCCGGCGCGCCAGAACCGGTGCGCCCAGGCCGGTCGCCACCGTCAGCGGGATCCATCGGGTGAACCCGTCGGACGCTTCATGCTGACGGCGGAGACGATCTCGAGCCGCCCGGCGACGCCCGGCATGACTCATGCCGTGGGTGGACCTTCCGTCAGGCCCTGGCCGCCGCGGGGGTCGCCCGGAAGGCGATGCCGACGCGATTGAAGGCGTTCATCAGGCCGATCGCATAGGTCAGGTCGGCAAGTTCCACCTCGCTGAACTCAGCCGCGGCGGCGGCGTAGTCGGCGTCGGGTGCGCCGGTCTCGGCCACCCGGGTGACGGTCTCCGCCCAGGCAAGCGCGGCCCGCTCGCGGGCGGTGAAGACATTGCCGGTCTCGCGCCACACCGGCACCAGCACCAGCTTGTCCACGCCAGGCCGGATTTCAGGATGTCGCGGGAATGCATGTCGATGCAGAAGGGGCAGCCATTGATCTGCGACACCCGCAGATAGACCAGGTCGGGCTTCCGGCGGCCGAGGAGGAACGTCACCCCCCGCGCAACGGCGGGCCGGCGGCGTCCAGCGCCGCCACCTCGGCGTCGGTGAACAGGCGGCTGCGGGTCAGGAAGCGCACGCCCTCCGGCGCCTCGACGGAGAAGCCGGAGCCGCGGCCCGGCACCACGTCGATGATCAGCTGGGTGTGCTGCCAGTATTCGAACTGGGCCGCGCCGATGAAGAAGCGGCAGCCGGCGACTTCGCCCAGCAGCACGTCCTGCGGCCCGACCCGGAAGTCACCCTCCGGATAGCACATCGGGGCGGAGCCGTCGCAGCAGCCGCCCGACTGGTGGAACAGGAGCGGCCCGTGCTGGACTTTCAGCCGGCCCACCACCTCCGTCGCCTTGTCGGTGATCTCGACCCGGTTGACCATGCTTTCTCCTTGCCGGAATCGGCGCGTGGCCCCTCCCGTTTGCGAGACCTCTTCGGAATTCCAACACCGTCATTGCGAGCGCAGCGAAGCAATCCATCGGACCGCAAGAGCGGAGGCATGGATTGCTTCGTCGGCTTCGCCTCCTCGCAATGACGGTGAGGAATGGTGTAGTTAAAAGGTCTCGCCCGGCGGAAGAGGCAAAAAACGTCAGTCTCAGAAGAAGCCCAGCGCCTTGGTCGAATAGCTGACCAGGATGTTCTTGGTCTGCTGGTAGTGGTCCAGCATCATCTTGTGGGTCTCGCGGCCGATGCCGGACTGCTTGTAGCCGCCGAAGGCGGCATGGGCCGGATAGGCGTGGTAGCAGTTGGTCCACACCCGGCCGGCCTGGATCGCCCGGCCGAAGCGGTAGGCGCGGTTGCCGTTGCGGGTCCACACCCCGGCGCCGAGGCCGTAGAGGGTGTCGTTGGCGATCGCCAGCGCCTCCTCCTCGTCCTTGAACTTGGCCACCGAGACCACCGGGCCGAAGATCTCCTCCTGGAACACCCGCATCTTGTTGTGGCCGGCGAAGATGGTCGGCTCGACATAGTAGCCCTCGGCCAGTTCGCCCTCCATCTGGGCGCGCTTGCCGCCGGTCAGCACCGAGGCGCCTTCCTGCCTGCCGATGTCGAGATAAGACAGGATCTTCTCGAGCTGGTCGTTCGAGGCCTGGGCGCCGATCATCGTCGCGGCGTCCAGCGGATGGCCCTGCTTGATCGTCTTGGTGCGGGCCACCGCCCGCTCCATGAACCGGTCGTAGATCGAGTCCTGGACCAGGACGCGGCTCGGGCAGGTGCAGACCTCGCCCTGGTTCAGGGCGAACATGGTGAAGCCTTCCAGCGCCTTGTCGAAGAACTCGTCATCGGCCTCGGCCACGTCGGCGAAGAAGATGTTCGGCGACTTGCCGCCCAGCTCCAGCGTCACCGGGATCAGGTTGTCCGAGGCGTACTGCATGATCAGCCGCCCGGTGGTGGTCTCGCCGGTGAAGGCGATCTTGGCGATGCGCTTGTTCTGGGCCAGCGGCTTGCCGGCCTCGACCCCGAAGCCGTTGACGACGTTGACCACGCCGGCCGGCAGGATGTCGGCGATCAGCTCCATCACCACCAGGATGCCCAGCGGCGTCTGCTCCGCCGGCTTCAGCACCACGCAGTTGCCGGCGGCCAGGGCGGGCGCCAGCTTCCAGGTCGCCATCAGGATCGGGAAGTTCCACGGGATGATCTGGCCGACCACGCCCAGCGGCTCGTGGAAATGATAGGCGACGGTGTCCGGGTCAATCTCGGAGATGCCGCCCTCCTGCGCCCGCACCACGCTGGCGAAGTAGCGCCAGTGGTCGACCACCAGGGGCATGTCGGCATGGGTGCTCTCGCGGATCGGCTTGCCGTTGTCCAGCGTCTCGACCAGGGCCAGCAGGTCGAGATTGGCCTCGAGCTTGTCGGCGACTTTGTTCAAGAGGCGCGAGCGCTCCTGCACCGGGGTGCGGGCCCAGCCATCCTTGGCCTTGTGCGCGGCGTCGAGCGCCAGCTCGATATCCGCGGCGGATGAGCGCGGCACCTCGCACAGCTTCTGGCCGGTGATCGGGCTCGGATTGTCGAAATAGCGGCCCTCCACCGGGGCCACCCATTTGCCGCCGATGAAATTGTCGTAGCGGTCACGGAACGGCAGCTTCTCGGAAATCTTCTGCAACGCCTGGATGTACATGGGGTGTCCTCCAAATGGGATGCGCCCGCGCGGCGTCTTGTCGGCTGGGCGTCGCGGCGGCCCCCAGGGAGCGGGGGGAAGAGGAGCCGGCGTCGCCTCGCTGGCGGAACGATGGCCCCTGGCCAAAGGGCCGTCAACGTTATATTCGTAGAAATATAACGACTATGTCCGACATGGCCATTCGACCTAGGGAGGACGACATGAACGTTGCCATTGCGAAGCCGCGCCTCGGCTCCGCCGCCGCTTCGTTCCTGGCCAAGGAGCACAAGCTGCTGATCGACGGGAAGTGGGTCGCCGCCAGAAGCGGCCAGACCTTCCCGGTGGAGGACCCGGCGACCGAGGAGGTGATCACCCATGTCCCGGCCGGCGACAAGGCCGATATCGACGCCGCCGTCGCCGCCGCCGCCCGCCGCGCCTTCGAGACGGCCCTTGGTCGCGCCTGTCGCCCGGCGAGCGGTCGCGTCTCGTCTGGCGGCTCGGCGACCTGCTTGAGCAGCATGCCGACGAGTTCGCCGAGCTGGAGGCGCTGGACAACGGCAAGCCGGTGACCAATGCCCGCCAGGGCGACGTCCAGGGCTCGATCGAGATGTTCCGCTACATGGCCGGCTGGGCCACGCGGATGAACGGCGAGACCATCCAGGTCTCCAGCCCCGGCCAGTGGCACGCCTACACGCTGCGCGAGCCGGTCGGCGTGGTTGGCCAGATCATCCCCTGGAACTTCCCGCTGATGATGGCGGCCTGGAAGCTGGCGCCGGCCCTGGCGTCCGGCTGCACCATCGTGCTGAAGCCGGCGGAGCAGACGCCGCTGTCGGCCCTGCGCTTCGGCGAGCTGATCCAGGAGGCCGGGATCCCGGACGGCGTGGTCAACATCGTCGCCGGCTTCGGTGAGACCGCCGGCGCGGCGCTGCCGAGCATCCGGACGTCGACAAGGTCGCCTTCACCGGGTCGACCGAGGTCGGCAAGCTGATCGTCAAGGCGGCGGCCGGCAATCTCAAGCGGGTGTCGCTGGAGCTGGGCGGCAAGTCGCCGGCGATCGTGTTCCCCGACGCCGATCTCGACCTCGCCATCGCCGGCACGGCCGATGCGATCTTCTACAACCAGGGCCAGTGCTGCACCGCGGGCTCGCGCCTGTTCGCCCACACATCGATCTACGACAAGGTGGTCGCGGGCGTGGCGGCGGCGGCCGGCAACCTCAGGATCGGCCATGGCCTCGACCCGTCGGTCAATCTCGGGCCGCTGGTGTCGAAGGAGCAGCACCAGCGCGTCACCGGCTTCCTCGACTCCGGCCGCAGCGAAGGGGCCGAGGTGGTGACGGGCGGCAAGGCCATGGGCAACCAGGGCTATTTCGTCGAGCCGACGGTGCTGGCCCGGACCAACCGCGACATGCGGGTGGTGAGCGAGGAGATCTTCGGCCCGATGGTCTGCGTGCAGGCCTATGACGACGACGACCTCGACGCCGTGGCGAAGTTCGCCAACGACACCGAATACGGGCTGCAGGCCAGCGTCTGGACCCGCAACCTCAAGGTCGCCCATGTCATGGCCCGCAAGATCCGGGCGGGCACGATCTGCATCAACACGCACAATTACGGCGATCCCGCCTGGCCGTTCGGCGGCTTCAAGCAGTCCGGCTGGGGCCGCGAGATGGGCAAGGAGGTCATGGAGCACTACACCGAGACCAAGGCGGTGGCGGCGAGGCTCTAGGAAAGACAGCGGCGCGCCGGCGGTGGGGCCGGCGCGCCGTGGTCGTTAGGCGATCACCGGCCGTTTCGCCGGCGGGCGATCGCCGGACCGCACCGGCTCCGGCCCGGACCCGAGCGGGGCCACCGGCGCAGGGGCATAACGAGACTCGCCCAGCGCGCCGCAGGCGGCGGCGAAGCTGCCGGCGGCGCCGAGCATGGCGCCGGCGGCGAAGCGGCGGAGGAACGACAGGCTCATCAGGACCTCCCTAGAGCTTGGCGACGTCGAGCACGGCCCGGGCGAAGGCCTGCGGAGCCTCCTGCGGCAGGTTGTGGCCGATGCCGCCGGTGATGGTGCGGTGCTCGTACTTGCCCGAGAACTTGCCGCGATAGGCCGCCGGCTCCGGATGCGGTGCGCCGTTGGCGTCGCCCTCCATGGTGATCGTCGGCACTGCGATCACCGGGCCCTGGACCAGCTTCTGCTCGAGGTCGTCGTAGCGCTTCTCGCCCTCGGCCAGACCGATGCGCCAGCGGTAGTTGTGGATCACGATGTCGACATGGTCCGGATTGTCGAAGGCCGTGGCGCTGCGCTCGAAGGTGGCGTCGTCGAACCGCCATTGCGGTGACGCCAGCTGCCAGATCAGCTTGTTGAAGTCGTGCCGGTTCTGGCTGTAGCCCTCGCGGCCACGCTCGGTGGCGAAGTAGAACTGGTACCACCACTGGAATTCGGCCTTCGGTGGCAGCGGCTTCTTGCCGGCGGCGACGCTGCCGATCAGGTAGCCGCTGACCGAAACCAGCGCCTGGCAGCGCTCCGGCCACAACGCCGCGACGATGTCGGCGGTGCGGGCGCCCCAGTCGAAGCCGGCGATGATCGCCTTCGGGATCTTCAGCGCGTCCATCAGGGCGATGGTGTCGACCGCCAGGGCCGCCGGCTCGCCGTTGCGGACCGTCGCCTCCGACCGGATTCGGGTGGTGCCGTAGCCGCGCAGATAGGGGATGATCACCCGGTAGCCGGCCGCCGCCAAGACCGGCGCGACGTCGACGAAGGCGTAGATGTCGTAGGGCCAACCATGCAGCAGCAGCACCACCGGGCCGTCGGCCGGGCCGGCCTCGGCGTAGCCGACATTGAGGTCGCCGGCGTCGACCTGCTTCAGCGGGCCGAAGCTCGCGCCGGACGGCGTGGGGGCTGCGGCCGTGGTCTGGGCGGCGTCAGCGGGCCCGATCGAGACGAACGGGGCGGCGGCCAGGGTCATCAGCGCGGTGCCGAACAGGCGGCGGCGCGGGAGATCGATATCTTCGAGCATGGGAGGCTTCCTTCGGGGGCCGGCAGGGGCGGCTCAGGCCACGGTCAGGGTAACGTCGATATTGCCGCGGGTGGCCTTGGAATACGGGCAGATCTGGTGTGCGGCCTCGACCACCTGCCGGGCGACCTCGCGGTCCAGGCCGGGCAGGCTGATGGTCAGCCGGGCCTGCAGGAAGAAGGCGCCGTCGGTGGTGCCCAGGTCGATCTCGGCATCGACGGCCCGGTCGGCCGGCAGGGTGACCTTCATCTCGCTCGCCGCCCGGCCCATCGCGCCGATGAAGCAGGCCGACCAGCCGGCGGCGAACAGCTGCTCCGGATTGGTGCCGGTGCCGGGGCCGCCGGGGGGCGACAGCTTGATGTCCAGCCGGCCGTCCGAGCTGCGGGCCATGCCGTCGCGGCCGCCGGTGGTGTGGGTCCTGCCGGTGTACAGGACCTTGTCGATCTTGGTCATGATGGTCTCCAGGGTGTTCAGGGGAGCGTCAGGGGTGAAAGCGACGCCCTGGTCTGGTGCCGCCGGCGCCAGGCGCTCGGGGTCTCGCCCAGCCAGCGGCGAAACAGCTTCGACAGATGCGCCTGGCTAGCCAGGCCGCAGGCCAGGGCGATCTGGCTCAGTGGATCGGCGGTGCCCAGCATCAGCTGCTGCGCCCGCTCCAGCCGCAGCCCGGTGATGTAGCGCTGTGGCGTGGCGCCGAAGCTGTCCTTGAAGGCGCGGGCGAAATGGCTGGCGCTCAGCGCCGCCTGCTCCGCCAGCTCCTCGATCCGCAACGGGCGGTGCAGGGACCGGCGCAGATAGCGGTCGACCCGGCGCTTCTGCCAGGGCGCCAGCCCGCCGCGGGCCCCTTTGCCCAGGGTCGCGGCCGACAGGGTCAGCAGCGTCACCAGCCGCACCGCCGCGGCGCGCGCCGCCTCCGGGTTCCGGTCCAGCCCGCGGCGGACATCCTCCAGCAGCGCCTCGGCCGTCTCGGCGGGGCCGCCGGACGCGTCGGCGGCCAGGGCCGCGAAGCTTGTCCCGTCCGTCTCCATCACCCGTGCCCTCCAGCCGTCTTCGATGCCGGATATCTAGTCGGGGGCGCGGAGGATCGCCCGTTAAGGGTTGTGAGCGGTTGTTAGCGGGCGTAAAGCGCGGTGAATGAAGGGCCCGGCGGGAATGCCGGGCCCCTGTCCTGCCGACCCCGGCGTCAGCGCAGCGAGCGGAAGGCGGCGCGGACCTCGGCGGCGAGCAGCTCGGGCTCCTCCCAGGCCGCGAAATGGCCGCCCTTGTCGACCTCGTTGAAGTAAATGAGCGTGTGGTAGGCGCGCTCGACCCAGCTGCGCGGCGCCCGATAGATCTCGCCCGGGAAGATCGTCACCGCCGCGGGCAGGGAGATGTCCACCGCGTTGAAGTTGTTGGAGTGGTCCTCCCAATAGATCTGCGCCGCGGAGGTGGCGCTGTCGGTCAGCCAGTACAGCGAGATGTCGTCCAGGATCTCGTCCCGGGTCAGGGACTTCTCCGGATCGCCGCCGCTATAGGTCCATTGCGCGATCTTGTCGTACATCCAGGCGGCCTGGCCGACCGGCGAATCCGCCAGGGCGTAGCCCACCGTCTGCGGCCGGGTCACCATCATGGCCGAGTAGCCGGTGTTGTTCCGGTAGAAGTCGTTCAGCTGGTCGTAGGCCGCCTTCTCCCGGTCCGGCAGCCCGGCCGGGGCGGGCAGGCCCTGCGCCAGCAGCGGCTGCAGCTCGGCCGGCACGGTCGCCGGCATGTTGACATGGATGCCGATCAGCCCCGGCACCTTCTGCATCGCCATCCGGTGCGAGATCACCGAGCCGCAATCGCCGCCCTGGGACACGAAGCGCTTGTAGCCGAGCCGGGCCATCAGCTCGCCCCAGGCGCGGGCGATGTGGTCGGAGCCCCAGCCGGTGGCGGTCGGCTTGCCGGAGAAGCCGAAGCCCGGCAGCGACGGCACCACCAGATGGAACGCGTCCTCGGCGCTGCCGCCATGCGCCGCGGGGTCGGTCAGCGGCCCGATCGCCTTCACCAGCTCCAGGATCGACCCCGGCCAGCCATGGGTCATGATCAGCGGCAGGGCGTTCTCGTGCTTCGAGCGAACATGGATGAACTGGATGTCCAGCCCGTCGATCTCGGTCACGAACAGCGGCAGGGCGTTCAGCTTCGCCTCGACCTTGCGCCAGTCATAGTCGGTGCCCCAGTAGCGCACCAGCGCCTGCAGCCGCGCCAGTTGCACGCCCTGGGATGCGTCGGCGACGGTCTCCTTGCCGGGCCAGCGCGTCGCCGCGATGCGGCGGCGCAGATCGGTCAGCGCATGCTCGGGGATCTCGACGCGGAACGGGCGGATCGCGCCGCCCTGGGTGGCGGCCGCGGCCAGCCGCGCGGGCAGGAAGCTCAGCGCACTGGCGGCCGCAATCGCGGTCGCGGACGTCGCCAGGAAGCCGCGCCGGGTGGCGGGCGGCACTGCGTCGGACATGATCGTTCCTCTGCTGCGGGACGCACCGGCCGACATGGCGCCGGTGCGTGCGCGACCCTAGCGCCGGGCCCGCGCCTGCGCTTTCACCGGACCGCCGGGTTTGCCTTCGATTGCTGGATTCTGTGCCGCAAGGCGGCTGGTGGTGCCCTGTCAGCCATTCCCCTAGGATGCGGCGGGTTCGAACCGTGGCGGAGAGTGGCGAGCGATGATGGGACCGGACGTCTTTTCCTTCGGTCCCTTCCGCCTGGCCGTGGGCGAGCGGCTGCTGACCCGGGACGGCGCCCCGGTCGATCTGGGCGCACGGGCGCTGGACATCCTGGTCGCCCTGGTCTCGCGCCCGAACGAGCCGGTCGGCAAGCGCGAGCTGATGGCCGAGGTCTGGCCCGACGTGACGGTCGAGGAGGGCAGCCTGCGCTTCCACATTGCCGGGCTGCGCAAGGCGCTCGGCGACGGCCAGGATGGCGCGCGCTACATCACCACCCTGCCGGGCCGGGGCTACTGCTTCGTCGCGCCGGTGCTGCGGTCAGCCCCGCCGGCCCAGGCGGCTTCCTTCACCGGCGCCACCTTCCTGCCGGCGCGGCTGGCGCGGATGGTCGGGCGCGAGGAGGAGATCCGGGCGCTGGTGGCCCAGCTGGCCGCGGCGCGCTTCGTCACGGTCGTCGGCCCCGGCGGGGTCGGCAAGACCACCGTGGCGGCGGCGGTCGCGCATGAGCTGCTGGAGGCCTTCGCCGGCGCCGCCCTGTTCGTCGATTTCGGGCTGCTGACCGATCCGCGCCTGGTGCCGGTCGCGGTGGCGTCGATGCTGGGCCTGCCGATCCAGTCCGAGGACCCCGTCCCGCGCCTGGTCGCCCATCTGCGCGACCGGCGCTTCCTGCTGGTGCTCGACAGCTGCGAGCACGTGATCGACGGCGCGGCCGGCCTGGCCGCCGACATCTTCCGGGCCGCGCCCGAGGTCCACATCCTGGCCACCAGCCGTGAGGCGCTGCGGGTCGAGGGCGAGCAGGTCCATCCCCTGGCGGCGCTGGGCTGCCCGCCGGACGAGCCCGGCCTGACCGCCGCGGCGGCCGGGGCATTCCCCGCCGCCCAGCTGTTCCTGGAGCGTGCCGCCGCCGCCGGCGCCCCGCTCGAGCTCAGCGACGCCGACGCCGCGCTGGTGGCGGAGATCTGCCGCCGGCTCGACGGCGTGGCGCTGGCGATCGAGCTGGCGGCCGGCCGGGTCCAGGCCTACGGCCTGCGCCAGACCGCGGCCCTGCTGGACCAGCGCCTGCCCCTGTCCTGGCCGGGCCAGCGCAACGCGCCGCCGCGGCAGCGCACCCTGCAGGCGACGCTGGACTGGAGCTACGACCTGCTGTCGGAGCCGGAGCGGCTGGTGCTGCGCCGGCTGGCCGTGTTCGTCGGGCCGTTCGCGATGGAGGCGGCGCTGGGCGTGGTGACCGGCGGGGCGGTGGACGACGCCATGCTGTTCGCCGCCATCGACAGCCTGGTCGCCAAGTCGATGGTCGCGACCCGTCCGGTCGGCGCGATGATGCGCTACCGCCTCCTGGACACCACCCGCGCCTATGCCCTGCAGATCGTGGGCGAGTCCGAGCGCGCCGCCCTGGCCGCGCGCCACGCCGGCTATTACCGGCGCTGGCTGGAGCAGCTGGGCGGCGACTGGCCGACCCTGTCCAACGCGGCGGTGCGGGGGCCGTATCTGTCCGCCATGAACAATGTGCGCGCGGCGCTGGAATGGGGCTTCGGCCCGGGCGGCAATGCCGGGCTCGGCATCGCGCTGGCCGCGGCCGCGGCGCCGGTGTTCCTGGCCATGTCGCTGCTGACCGAGTGCCGGCGCTGGTCGGAGCGCGCGATCCTCGCCCTCGACGGCGATACCCGCGGCAGCGACGACGAGATGCATCTGCAGGCGGCGCTGGGGATGGTGCTGCTGGTCCTGCAGGGCGGCAGCGACGCGGCGCGGGCGGCGCTGGAGCGAGGGCTGGCGATCGCCGAGTCCCGCGGCGACGCGCTCGGCCAGCTGCTGCTGCTGGGCCCGCTGCACATGTTCCATCTGCGGACCGGCGCATTCGACATCGCCCTGGAGCAGGGGCGGCGGGCCGCCGCCCTGGCCGGGTCGGTCGAGGATCCGGCCGCCGCGGCGCTGGCGCATTTCCTGCTCGGCATCTCGCTGCACCTGGCCGGCGATCTCGGCGGCGCCCGGGCGGCGCTGGAGGCGGCGCTGCGGCACCAGCCCGGCGGGGCGCGGGCCAGCACGATCTACCTGGGCTTCGAGGGCCAGAACCTGTCGGGCGCCATCCTGGCCCGGACCCTGTGGCTGCAGGGCCATCCGGACCAGGCGGCGGAGCAGGCGCGCCGGGCCGTGCGCGAGGCCGAGCGGATGGACCATCCGGTCACGCTGTCCGTGGCCATGATCTGGGCGATCACCGTGTTCCTGTGGACCGGCGACCTGCGCAGCGCCGAGCAGCATGTGGCGTGGTTCACCGCCCGCGCCGGCTCCCATTCCCTCGGCCCTTATCTCGCCGTCGGGCGGGCCCTTGGCGGCGCCCTGGCCCTTCGCCGCGGCGATGCGGCGGCCGCGGTCGAGGGCCTGCAGGACGGCCTGGTGGCGCTGCACGAGGCACGCTATGAGGTGCTGACCACGGTGCTCGAAATCGCGCTGGCCGAAGGGCTCGCGGCGACCGGCCGGGCGGCCGAGGGGCTGCACCTGGTCGAGGAGACGATCCGGCGGGTCGAGGCCCGCGGCGACCTCGTCTATATGCCAGAGCTGCTGCGGGTGAAGGGGCTGCTGCTGGCGGCATCGCAGGCGGCCGAGGCCGAAGCGTGTTTCCGGCAGTCGCTGGACGAGGCGCGCCGTCAGGCTGCGCTGGCCTGGGAGCTGCGGACCGCCACCGGCCTCGCCGCGCTGCTGGCCGGGCAGGGCCGGTCCGGCGAGGCCGCGGCGCTGCTGCGGCCGGTGTTCGACCGCTTCACCGAAGGCGAAGAGACGGCGGATCTGCAGGCGGCCGGGCGCCTGCTGGCGACGCTGGAGTCTTGATGGGAGAACCCGGTGTGCTCGATGTTGCGTAGCTCTCCCGCAGGCGAGACCTTTTCGGAACAGCGTGAGCCAGCTTTTTTAGTCCCCCCTCCCCTTGCGGGAGGGGGGCAGGGGGAGGGGTCTGCGCGCGTCCGCGCGCGAATGTGCAAAGGACAGGCTTTACTGTCGGGGAGCAAGATCATTGGAGGTAAGCCGGCCCTGACGGCGAAAACCCCCTCCCCCTACCCCCCTCCCGCAAGGGGAGGGGGGACTTGTTGTTCGCCGATCTCCGCCGCGATCCATCGGGCGAAGGCCTGCATCGACGCCGTTTCCGACCTCGACTTCAGGCGGGTCAGCCAATAGCTGCCCGTGGACGCCGTGACGTCGAAGGGCTGGACGATCCGCCCCGCCTCGATCTCCCGGGCGAACATGGCGACGGGCACGAGCGCCACCCCGACCCCCTGCGCCGCCGCCTCCACCAGGGTCAGCGAGGAATCGAACATCCAGCCGCGCAGTTTCGGCGGCTCGATGCCGGCCGCGCGGAACCACAGGCGCCATTCGTCGACCCGGTACGACCGCAGCAGCTGCTCGCTGGCCAGGTCCGCCGGGCTGCGCAGGCGCGGGCGGAGCGACGGGGCACAGACCGGCGACAGCGGGGCATCCATCAGGCGCGCCGCATCGGTGCCGTGCCAGGCGCCGTCGCCGAAGCGGATGAACCAGTCCAGCCCGTCGAGCAGCATGTCGGCGGTGTTGTTGTTGGTCTTGATGCGCAGATCGACGGAGGGGTTCTGCTGCTTGAAGCCATCCAGCCGCCGCAGCAGCCAGCCGGTGGCGAAGCTGGCGACCACGCCGACGGTCAGGATCTCGCGGAAATTGCCGTCCTCGAACTGGCTCAGCGTCGCGCTCATGCGCCGGAACGCGTCGGTCAGCACCGGCAGCAGCGCCAGCCCCTCATCGGTCAGGGCCAGGCCGCGCGGCAGGCGCTCGAACAGGGTCACGCCCAGCGTCTGTTCCAGCGCCTTCACCTGATGGCTGATGGCGGTCTGCGTCACCCGCAGCTCCAGCCCGGCGCGGGTGAAGCTGCCCAGCCGGGCGGAGGCCTCGAAGGCCCGCAGGGCGTTGAGCGGCATCTTCGAGACGTCCATGGTCCGGTTCCATTCCTGTCCGGTCGGTGGTTGAGCCAAAAGCCCAGCTGTCATGCCCGGGCTTGACCCGGGCATCCAGAGATGTCGAGGCCACTCCGGGTGGCCCCTGGATCGCCGGGTCAAGCCCGGCGATGACAATAGAGATCGAGATCCAGCCTTTCGCGCCTCAGACCCCTCGACCGAAGGCAATGCGCCCGATCGTCCAAGGCCAACTTCAGCTCATGTCTATGCCAATCATTCCTCGTTTGGCCAGGGGCATGGCGTCCGTCTATTCAGGGTCGCACGGCGATGCCGACAGATCGGCAGCCACCCCACTCATGGAGACAGGATTGACGATCTTGGTATCGCGCCGGCTGGCGCTGGCCGGCTCTCTGCTTGCGGTCCCGGCGCTGGTCTCGGCGGCGCGGGCGCAGTCCGGCGGGGACGTCGCGGCCCGGCTGGCCGAGCTGGAACGCGCGAATGGCGGCCGTCTCGGCGTCGCCGCGCTGAACCTCGCGACCGGTGCGCGCATCGGCTATCGGGCCGATGAGCTCTTCCTGCTGTGCAGCACCTTCAAGGCCCTGGCAGCGGCCTTCGTCCTGGCGCGTGTCGACCGGAAGCAGGAGCGGCTGGACCGGCGAATCGTGATCTCGCGCAAGGATCTCGTCGGCAAGTCGGTGCTCGAGCCGCGCGTCGGCGGGGCCGGGGTGACGATGGCCGAGATCTGCGATGCGGCCGTGACCTACAGCGACAACACCGCGGGCAACCTGCTGCTCGCCAGCTTCGGGGGCCCGGCCGGCCTGACCGCCTTCCTGCGCTCCCTCGGCGACGAGGTCTCGCGGCTGGACCGCATCGAGCCGGGGCTGAACGCCTATGCCGGGCCGGGCGATCCGCGCGACACCACCACCCCGGCGGCGATGCTGGAGACTTTGCGCAAGCTGTTGTTCGGCGACGCGCTCTCGCTGTCCTCGCGCCACCAGCTGGCGGCGTGGCTGATCACCAACAAGACCGGCGACACCCGGCTGCGGGCCGGCTTCCCGGCGGACTGGCTGGTCGGCGACAAGACCGGCACCGGCGGCAACCCGGAGGGCAGCACCAACGACGTCGCCGTCGCCTGGCCGCCGGATCGCGGCGCGGTCATCGTCACCGCCTATTGCGAGCTGCCGTCGCAGACCTTCGAGCAGCGCAACCCGGTGGTCGCCGAGATCGGCCGGATCGTGGCGCAGGTCTGAGCGGGCGTCGAGGCACGGCCGGGGCATCCCGGCCGTGCCTCCAATGCGTCAGGCGATGTGCAGCCGGACGTCGACATTGTTGCGGGTGGCGTTGGAGTACGGGCAGACGTGATGCGCCTTCTCCACCAGCGCCTGGGCCTGGGCCTTGTCCAGGCCGGGCAGCGAGATGGTCAGGTCGACATCGATGCCGAAGCCGCCCGGGATCTCGCCGATGCCGACCTCGGCCTTGACCGAGGCGTCGGGCGAGATCTGCACCTTCTCCTTGCCGGCGACGAACCGGATCGCGCCCAGGAAGCAGGCGGAATAGCCGGAGGCGAACAGCTGCTCCGGATTGGTGGCGCCGCCCTTGCCGCCCATCTCCTTCGGCACGGCCAGGGGCAGGTCGATGATGCCGTCGGACGACTTCGAGCGCCCGTCGCGGCCGCCGGTCGAGGTCGAAGTGGCCTTGTAGATGATCTTCTCAGGCTTGCTCATGGGATGCTCCTGGGTTGGGCCGCACCGCGATGCGGCCGGGGAAGACGGTACAGAGATGGGATGGCAGCCTGAGGCTGCCACCCGGCTGCGGCGCTATTGGTCGAAGCGCCGGGGATCGACCGCGGCGAAGCTGCCGCCGCGGCCGAAATCGTCGAAGCGGACCACCAGCGGCGCCGGCGACGGGTCGCGATAGGGTCCGAACTTGAAGTACTGGTCGCCGCCGCCCGGGACGCCGATCGGGCCGCGCACGGTGGCGACCGGCCGGCCGTCGGCCCAGATCTCGACCAGGTCGTCGGGCCGGCCGGCGACGCGCAGATGCACCACCATGTCGACCCAGGCGCCGAAGGGCGAGGGCAGCGGCGCGGTGCGGTCGATGGCGAGGCCGCGGCTGCACTCGGCCGCGCGGTCCGGCGGCTCGGCGTCCAGCTCGCCATCCAACTCGGGGGTGCCGCCATGCAGGAAGCTGCGCCTGCCGTCGGGAAAGTCCGAGAAGTCGTAGCCGTCCTGCCAGGCGACCAGCACCCGGCATTGCCGGCCGGGCGACGCGGTCTCCTGCTCCACCGTCAGATGGAAGGCGCCGCCCTTGAAGCGCTGGGCCAGGATCGGGCTCCGGCTGCCGTCCTGCTTCCACTGGCCGACCACCAGCCGGTTGCCGCCGGCCCCGGCGTCCGGGCTGTCGATGCGGAAGCTGAAGCCGAACCAGCGGTCCGTGCCCGGCGGCTCGGTCGATTGCAGCCAAAGCTCGGCGCGCTGGTCGTCCTCCGGCGCGAACACCGCCCCCGGCGCGGTGTCGAGGCAGCCGCTGCGCCGCCGCGCGACCTCGGCCTTCGGGATGGCGGGGGGCATGGTCGCATCCGGCAGCAGGGCCATGCCGGCGGCATAGCGTCCGGAGCGCACCATCGTCTCCTCGATGAAGAAACGGTTCTCCGCCCGCGGACAGGGCGCCCAGAGCTGCGGGTCGATGCGGCCCGATTCGAATCCATCGCTGATGTCGGCGGCCGCGGCGGGGGCGGTGGCCGGTGCTGTGGCGAGGATCAGGACGGCCGGCAGCAGAAGCCGCCGCGACAGGGCTGCGGGCATGATCTCCCCGGGGTGTCGGGCCGCGGCAGGATAGGCGCGCGGCCGGACGCAGCCAAGCGGCGCCGGTCGCTCACTTATCGAACCGCCGGGGATCGACCTCTTCGAAGCTGTGGCCGAGGCCGAAATTGTCGAGATGGGCCACCACCGGGGTGTCGCCGGGGTCGCGATACGGCCCGATCTTGAAGTACTGCCGGCCGCTGTCGCGGTAGCCCAGCCGGCCGCGGACCGTGACGATCTTCCGGCCGTCGGCCCAGACCTCGATCAGGTCGTCCGGCTGCGCATTGACCTTGATGTGCACCACCATGTCGACCCAGGCGCCGTAGGGCGAGGGCAGCGACGCCGTGCGGTCGATGCTCAGGTTGCTGCCGCAGTTGGTCGTGTAGTCGGGCGCCAGCTTGTTGCCGGCCGCGTCGAAGCCGTCATGCAGGAAGCTGCGGTGCGGCGGGAAGTCGGAGACGTCGTAGCCGTCCTCCCAGGCCACCAGCACCCGGCATTGCTGCAGCCGTGCAGGCCCGTCCTGCTCCACCGTCAGGTAGAACTTCCGGTTGCGGAAGCGCTGGCCGAGGAACGGGCTGTACTGGCCGGCCTGCTTCCATTGCCCGACCAGCAGGCGCCGGCTGTCGGCCGCGGGCGCCGGCTCGGCATCGATGCGGAAGCTGAAGCCGTACCACAGGTCGGTGCCCTTCTCCTCGGTCTCGCGCAGCCACAGCTCGGCGCGCTGGTCGCTGCCGGCCATGAAATCCATGTCGCGGTCGGAATCGATGCAGCCGCTGCGCCGGTGCTCGGTGTTGACCGCCTCGATCTCCGGCGGCAGGTCCGGCGTCGGCAGCAGCGCCATGCCGGCCGAATATTTGCCGGAGCGTGCCAGCATGTCGTCGATGAAGAAGCGTCCCTCCGGCCGGCGGCAGGGCGACCAGACCTGGGGCGGGATGCGCCCGCCCTCGAAGCCGTCGCTGAGTGGGTCGGACATCGGGTCGGCGGCGGCCGGGGCGGCGGCCAGTAGAAGGACGATCGCCGGCAGGGACCACCGCAGGAAGGCAGGAAGCATGGATCAGTCGGGCCGCCGAATCGGGAAAGCGAAGCGGCAGGATAGGTCAGCGCGGCGGCCGGGTGGCGCCGAGAAGACGCGGCAGGTCGCCGCGCCACGCCACCAGCGAGAACACCAGTGCCGCCACGACGACGAACAGCACCGTCACCGCCGCCATCACCGGGGTGTAGCCGTAGCGCAGGGCGTTGAAGATCTTGATCGGCAGCGTCTCCACCGTCGACCCGGCCACCATGTAGGCGACGATGTACTCGTTCAGGCTCAGCACGAAGGCGAAGGCGTAGCCGGAGATGATGTAGGGCCGCACCGAGGGCAGCACGATGGTGCGGAACACCGTGCGCTCGTCGGCGCCCAGCGTGCGTGCCGCCTCCACCGCCGCCCGGTCGATCGAGGCCAGGCCGAGGGCGATGTTCACCAGCGGCAGGGTGACGAAGAAGATGCCGTGCGAGACGATGGTGGCGGCGATGTGCCCGTACAGCCCGACGATCTGCCAGAAGATCAGGAAGCCCAGCGCCGAGACCACCGGCGGCAGGATGAAGGGGGCGATGCCGAGAGTGTAGAGGGCGCGGCCCCAGCGCGGGTTCCAGCGCCACAGATACCAGGCCATCGGCAGCGCGATCGACACCGACAAAGCGGCGGCCAGCACGGCGATGACCACGCTGTTGCTCAGCGCGCCGACCCATTCCGGGTCCTGCAGCATCTCGCCATACCAGGTGACGGACAGGCCCTGCGGCGGGAACAGCAGGCGCTTCTTCTCGTTCAGCGACACGCCGATGATGACGATGATCGGCGCCAGCAGCACGGCCCCGATCAGGCCCATATAGAGGCGGGAGAGGACGCGGCTCATCTCAGCGCCTCCTTCCCTGGCCGAGGAGAAGGGTGAGGCCGATCAGGGCCAGGCTGACCAGCACCAGGAACACCGCCAGCGCCGCGGCGAAGGGGATGTTCGACTGGTAGATCGCCTGGTCGGTGATCAGCACCGACAGGGTCCAGTGCTCCGGCTTGCCCAGCACCTGCGGCAGCACATAGCAGCCCAGGGTGAAGACGAAGACCAGGATGGCGGTGGCCAGGATCGCCTGGCGCAGCGACGGGATCACCACGGTGAAGAAGCCGCGCAGGGGCGAGGCGCCGAGGGTGCGGGCGGCCTCGGTGATCTCGGGGTCCAGGCGGTTCACCGCCGGGTACAGCATCAGCACCGAATAGGGGAAGCCGATGAAGCAGAGGCCCATCAAGAGGGCGCCGAAGCTCGGCGTCCAGGCCTCGGGCGAGTCGAGGATGCCGAGGGTGACCAAGAGGTTGGACAGGCCGGCCGAGCGCGACAGCAGGATCGACCAGGCGAAGCCCATGATCACCTCGGACAGCGACAGGATCGACAGGATGCAGACCAGCCAGGCCACCTGCGCCGGCCGGCGGGTGCGGCTGAGGAACCAGGTGAAGGGTACCGCGGCGACGACGCAGAACACGGCCGCCAGGCCGCAGGTCATCAGCGAGAAGCCGAGCACCCGGGTGAACAGCGGCGACCAGAACCGGGCGTAATTGTCGAGCTCGAAGGCCGGCTGGTACAGCCCGCCCTCGACCCGGTGGTAGAAGCTGAACGCCACCATGATCACGAACGGGATCAGGAAGAACACGCACAGCATCGCCGCCGGCCACAGCGCCGGCAGCCGGGCGATGAAGCCGTGGGGGGCGTTCCGGGCCGGTGTTGAGGCGACCGGTGCCGCGGTCATGGCGGGCGCGGTCATGCGGGCCTCCCGTCGCGGCGTAGCGGAACGGACAGGGCGGTCTCCCCCTCACCCTCCCGCCGCAAGCGGCGGGCCCCTCCCTCTCCCCGAGGAGAGGGAAACTGTGCCATGGCCCCATTCACCTCTCCTTGGGGAGAGGTCGAAATCGCGTCGGCGATTTCGGGTGAGGGGGTGGCCCCGGCCCATCCGATGCCGTGCGACCGTGGGTGAGACTCGGTCCTCATGCCGCCAGCACCACGCAGGATTCCGGCGGCAGCTCGACCGTCACGGTCTGGCCGGCCGCGATCGGCGGCAGGTCCTTGCGCGCGGCGGCGGCGACCAGCCGGGTGCCGGCGCAGTCGACATAGACCTCGACCGAATTGCCGACGTCGCGCACGAAGTCGACCGTGCCCGCCACCCGGTTCGGCCCGGCCTCGCCGGCCGGGCGCAGTTGCACCTCCTCCGGCCGCACCAGCAGGGTGGCGCCGGCGCCGGGCTTGAGGCCGTCCAGTCCCTCGCTCGCGGTCAGCACGGCGTCGCCGAGGCGCAAGGCCCCGCCATCGACCCGCACCGGCAGCAGGTTGCCGGTGCCGATGAAGTCGGCGACGAAGGCATTGGCCGGGCGGCGATAGATCTCCAGCGGCGCGCCGGCCTGCTGGATCCGGCCCTGGCCCATCACCACGATCACATCGGCCATGGTCATGGCCTCGCGCTGGTCATGGGTGACCAGGATGGTGGTGACGCCCAGCCGCTGCTGCAGCTGCCGCAGCTCGATCTGCATCGCCTCGCGCAGCTTGGCGTCCAGCGCCGACAAGGGCTCGTCCAGCAGGAACAGGCTGGGGTCGATCGCCAGCGCCCGGGCGATGGCGACGCGCTGGCGCTGGCCGCCGGACAGCTGCGAGACATGGCGGTCGGCCACGCCCGGCAGCTGCACCATGGCCAGCAGCTCCTCCGCCCGCCGGCGCTGCGCCGCCTTGTCGGCGCCGCGGATGCGCAGGGCATAGGCGATGTTCTCGCCGACCGTCAGGTGGTCGAACAGCGCCAGCGACTGGAACACCATGCCGAAGTTGCGCTGGTGCGTCGGCACCGGGGTGACGTCGCGGCCGTCCAGCAGCAGCTGGCCCTTGGTCGGGGATTCGAGGCCGGCGATGATGCGCAGCAGCGTGGTCTTGCCGCAGCCCGACGGGCCGAGGAAGCAGACCAGCTTGCCGGCCGGGACGGCCAGGTCGACATCGGTGACGGCGGTGACCCGGCCGTAATCCTTGGCGATGCCCTGGAGGCGGAGCTCGTGCATGCGGCGCGGGTCCTGTCTCGGAGGTGAGGCCGCGGCCAGTGGTCCGGCCGGGGCGGGGCACTATCAGCCGGTGATCATGCCGGTCCACTTCTCCGCGACCCAGTCGCCGCGTTCGGTGTACAGCTTGTAGTCCGGGATGATCGGCTTGACGTCGCTGGAGACGGCGGCGAATTCCTCGGCCGACAGGCTCAGCAGCTCACGCGGCACGATCGGCGCGGTGCCGACCTTGCGCGACAGCGTCTCCTGCTGGGCCGGCTGGCACATGTAGTCGATGAAGACCTGCGCCTCCTCCAGCTTCTTCGACGCCTTGCTGACGGCCCAGGAGCCGCGGTCGGACACGCCGCCCTCCTTCGGGAAGGTCGAGCGCACCGGGAAGCCGTCCTTGATCGCGAGGCCGGTGACGTCGTGATAGTACTCGCCCATCGGGATCTCGCCCGACTGCAGGGCGTTCTGGAACTGGCCCTCGTCGCGGTACCACAGCGACACGTTCGGCTTCAGCTCGGCCAGCTTGGCCAGCACCTTCTCGACGCCCTCATTGGTCGCCAGGATGTCGCTGTTGCCTCCGAAATGGGTGTGGGCGGTGATCTCCAGCAGGAAGGAGTTGCTGGCCAGCGCCATCAGGCCGAGCTTGCCCTCGTTCGCCTTGTCCCACAGCGCGGCCCAGCTGGTCGGCGCGTCCTTGTAGGTCTCGGTGTTGGTGACCAGGGTGATGAACCAGGCCACGGCCGCGACGCCGGCGATGCGGCCGTCATCGTATTTGTTGATGAACTCCGGGAACACCTTCTCGGCGTTCGGCATCTTGGCCGGGTCCAGCGCCTGCCACAGGCCGGACTTGATGCCGCGCAGCATGGCCACCTGCGCCATCATCGACACGTCGGCCGGGGCCTCGCCGGCATTGGCCGCGGTCTGCAGTTGCACCAGCCAGGCCTCGCCGGTCGGCTCGCCGACGCCCTCGACCTTGATGCCGCTGGCCTTGGTGAACTCCGGGAAGACGTGCTTGCCGAAGCTCTCCTCGAAATAGCCGCCATAGGTGCCGATCTTGATGCTGCGCTCCTGCGCATGCACGAAGGGCGCCCGGCCGATCGTGGCCAGGGCGGCGCCGGCGGCGGACAGCTTCAAGAGCGTCCGCCGGCTCGGGGAGTAGCGATAGATCTCGCGGGTCATGAAACCTCCTCGTGTTTTCTTATGCGGCGTCACGGGACGCCGACATGTCTTACGCGGCGTCGTCTCGCAACGACGCCAGGGCCGCCGTCAGCCGGTCGGCGACGATCGGGGCCACGTCGCTGCCGACATTGGCGAAGGCGACGCGCAGGAAACGGTCCTGCCCCGGCCCGAACATGCTGCCCGGCAGAGTCAGCAGATTGTGCTCCAGCGCCAGCCCGCGGGCCACCTCGACCGCATCGCGGCCGGCGAACGGGTGCTCGAGATAGGCGAAGAAGGCGCCCAGGCTGACCAGGCGCCAGCCCTCCAGCTGCGACAGGGCGGTGCGGAACACGGCCGCCCGCTCGCGCATCGACGCGGTGTTGCCCTGGACCCAGCCGCCGAGCTGCTCGAGCCCGAACAGCGCCGCCTCCTGCCCGATGCGAGGGGCGCAGATGGCGACGCAGTCCATCGCCTTCTCGATCTGTGCCATCAGCGCCGGCCCGGCGGTGATGGACCCGACGCGGTGGCCGGTGATCGCGAAGACCTTGGAGAAGCTGTACAGGTGCACCACCGTCGACGCCCAGTCCGGGTCCTCGAACAGGTCGTGCGGCCGGTCGTCGGTCGGCAGGAAGTCGATATAGGTCTCGTCCAGCACCAGGGCGATGCCGCGGCGCCGGGCCAGGTCGTAGAAGGCGCGCAGCGTCTCGGCCGGGTAGATCGCACCGGTCGGGTTGTTCGGCGTCACCAGAACGATGGCGCGGGTGCGGTCGGTGATGAGGCGGGCCGCCTCCTCGACATCCGGCACGCCGCCGGCATCGGGCCGGAAGGCCGGGTGCAACGCCTGGATGCCCATCGCGTCCAGCCACATGCGGTGGTTGAAATAGTAGGGCACCGGCAGCACCACCTGGTCGCCGGGCCGGGCCAGCGCCGTCATGGCCAGGCAGAAGGCCTGGTTGCAGCCGGCGGTGATCGCGACATGCGCCGCGCCGATGGCGCCGCCATAGTAGCGGGCGAAGCGCGCCGCCAGCGCCGCGCGCAGCTCGGCCAGGCCGAGGATCGCGGTGTAGCGGTGCACGGCGGGGTCGCGCAGCCGCTCGGCCAGATGCGCCACCAACTCGTCCGGAGGGGCATAGCCCGGCACCGCCTGGGCCAGGTCGATCAGCGGCCGGTCGGCCGGGAAGAAGCGGCCCTCGACCCAGCGCTGGGCCTCGGCGATCGGCGGCGCCGCAACGGCGGCGAGAAGGGGGTTCAGCATGGTCATGGCCGGCTCATTATAGCGGATCGCGCCGCAGCGGCATGGTCATGCAGTGGATGCTGCCGCCGCCGGCCGCCAGCAGGTCCAGTTCGGGCTCCAGCACGGTCAGACCCTCGGCCCGCAGCGCGGCGTTCACCCGGGCGCTGTGCTTCGGCGACAGCACACGGTCGCGGCCGAGCGCCAGCAGATTGCAGCCCATCGACATCACCTCCTTGTAGGTGACGGGGATCAGCTTGATCCCGTGCGCCTTGAGCCAGTCCAGCAGGCCGTCGTCCAGCACTTCGGTGCAGGCCACGGCCAGGCCATCCGCAGCCATGCAGAAGATCACGTCGAGATGCAGAAAATGCTCGGGGAAGGGCTCGACCCGCGCTTCCCAGCCCTCGGCCTCGAACCAGCGGGCGAACTGGCGGGCGCCGGCCTCGTTGGTGCGCTCGCCCGAGCTGCCGATCAGCACCAGCCCGGGGCGGATGATGTGGATGTCGCCGCCCTCCAGCGTGCCGTCGGTCGAGTAGCGCCAGATGCCGCCATGCTGCTGATAGAACTCGATCACCGAGGCGTATTCGCCGCGCCGCTGCGGCCGGAACAGTTGGGTCACCACCGGTCCCCAGGGCGTCACCTGGCTCGAATCCCGGGTGTAGACCTGGTAGGGCAAATGCGGCTCGGTCTTCAGGTAGTGGCAGGTGACGCCGGCGGTCTCCAGCGCATCGACCATCTGCCGGTACTGGCCCTGCACCCGCTGGTGGTCATAGGCCGATCCGGCCTCCAGCGTGGCCCGGGCGATGCTGTTGGTCGGCTGCCAGGCATAATGCTCCGGCGTCGCCAGCAGCACGTCGCGCAGCACTCCGGTCTCGGAATCCAGGGTCCAGGTCACGCGCCGCCTCGCTGTTCATCACCGTTTCGTTGCCGGAAGGATGACAAATGTCACGCGGCTGAAAAATAGCGGCGTCGCGACGTTCACTTCGCGATTTCTCGATGTAATCTCGTCGCTATGAAGAACGTTTCCGATGTCGAGCTGCGGCTGCTGCGGATCTTCGTCACCGTGGCCGATGCCGGCGGCTTCGCCGCGGCGCAGGCGGCGCTGAACCTCGGCGCCTCGACCGTCTCGACCCAGATGGCGCATCTCGAGCAGCGGCTCGGCGCCCGGCTGTGCGAGCGCGGCCGCTCCGGCTTCCGCCTGACCGAGAAGGGGCGGGCGGTCTATGATGCGGCGCGCCGCCTGCTGGAGGCGGTGGAAGGGTTCCGGGCCGAGACCCTGGCCCTGGACGCCCGGCTGGCGGGCGACCTGCGGGTCGGGCTGGTCGACGCCACGGCGGGCGATCCGGGATCGCCGGTGATCGAAGGGCTGCGCCGCTTCGGCGGCCGCGACCACCGGGTGCACCTGCATCTGGCGATCGACACGCCGCCGCTCCTGGAACAGCGGCTCCTGGACGGGCGGCTCGACCTTGTCGTCAGCGCCTTCCCGCGTCACATCGCGGGGCTGGTCTACACGCCGCTCTACCGCGAAAAGCAGGTGTGCTACTGCGGCGCCGGGCACCGGCTGTTCGGCGCGCCGGACAGCCCGGAGACCCTGGACGAGATGCGGCGCGAGCGGCTGATCACGCGCGGCTACTGGAATCTCAGCGACCTGGCGCGGCTGGGCCTGTCCGAGGCATCGGCCTCGGCCACGGTCGACTGCATGGAGGCGCAGGCGATCCTGATCCTGTCCGGCGGCTATATCGGATTCCTGCCGACCCACTATGCGGCGCCATGGCAGTCGGCGGGTCGGCTGTACCAGCTGTTGCCGGGCCTCCTGGGGTATGACGCGCCGTTCGAGATCGTGACCCGCAAGGGCGCCACCGTCTCGCGCGCGGCGAAGCTCCTGATCCAGGACCTGCAGGCGTCGCGGCCCTCTGTCGCGGAGCCTGCGTCGCGCCCCTGAAAGCGCCGCGGACAGGCCCGGGAACGGCCGGAAAGAGGACATTTGTTTAATGTTTCGTACACTTGTCAATTTGTCTGATAAATCCGATAGTGCCGCCGCCGGACGCGATTCCGGACAGAATATTTCGGGAGGATCAGGGTCCATGCGTGGTGTGAGAAACTGGGCGCTGGCGGCGCTCCTCTGCGGCGTCGCCGCGATGCCGGCTCATGCGGCGGACGGTGTAGCCACCGGCGACACCTCGGGCAAGAAGATCGCGCTCAGCAACAACTACGCCGGCAATTCCTGGCGCCAGGCGATGCTGAAGAGCTGGGACGAGGTCGGCAAGGTGGCGGTCGCCCAGAAGCTGGTGGCCGAGGCCCCGGCCTTCACCACCGCCGACAACTCGCCGACCGACCAGGCGGCGCAGATCCAGAACATGATCCTGCAGGGCTATGACGCGATCGTGATCGACGCGGCCTCGCCGACCGCGGTCAACGGCGCGGTCAAGGAAGCCTGCGACGCTGGCATCGTCGTCGTCTCCTTCGACGGCATTGTCACCGAGCCCTGCGCCTGGCGCATCGCCATCGATTTCGAGGGCATGGGCAAGGCCCAGATGGACTACCTATCCGGCCGGATGAAGGGCGGCAAGCTCTTGGAGATCCGCGGTCTGGCCGGCGTCTTCGTCGATGACGAGATCCACAAGGGCATCGAGGCCGGGGTGAAGGCCCATTCCGGCTTTTCGATCGCCGGCTCGGTGCATGGCGACTGGACCCAGACCGTGGCTCAGCGCGAGGTCGCCGGCATCCTGCCGACGCTGCCGGAGATCGACGCGGTGGTGACCCAGGGCGGCGACGGCTACGGCGCGGCCCAGGCCTTCCAGGCGGCCGGGCGCAAGGTGCCCCTGATCGTCATGGGCAACCGCTACGAGGAGCTGAAATGGTGGAAGGAGCAGACGGCGAGCGGCTATGAGACGATGAGCCTGTCGATCGCCCCGGGCTCGGCCCAGGTCGCCTTCTGGGTGGCGCAGCAGATCCTGGCTGGCAAGGACGTGCCGAAGGACCTGCGGCTGCCGACCGTGGTGGTGGAGCAGGCCAAGCTCGACTACTGGCTGGCCCACACGCCGGAGGGCGGCGTCACCAACGCCACCTATCCGCAGGATTGGACGGTGAAGCTGATCGACGCCATCGTCGGCGGCAAGGACCTGCCCGCGACCCCGACGGAAGGATAAGCGGGCTGAGAGCCAGGCGAAGCCCATGCGGCTCGATCGCGCCATCCGTCCGCCCTGCGTTAAACTCCCTCTCCTCGGGGAGAGGGAGGGGCCCATTCGCGTTGGCGAATGGGAGGGTGAGGGGGATGGCCGGCGACCGGGAGTTGGAGAGCCGTTCGGTCGGCCGGGCACGGCGCCTGCGGCAGAACGGAACCGATGCGGAGCGGAGGCTGTGGTTCGTTCTTTCCCGACGAGGGATCGAAGGGGCGAAGTTTCGCCGCCAGCATCCCTTCGGCCCCTACATCCTCGATTTCTATTGCGAGCAGGCCCGGCTGGCCGTCGAGGTCGATGGCGGCCAGCACACCGAGGAGCGGGACCGCGACCGCACCGCTTACCTGAACGGGCAAGGCGTGACCGTCCTGCGCTTCTGGAACCATCAGGTCCTGCAGGAAACCGAGGCGGTGGCCGAGATGATCGCGCACGAATTGCGGCACCGAGCCACCCCCTCACCCTCCCGCCGCCAACGCGGCGGGCCCCTCCCTCTCCCCGAGGAGAGGGAAACTTGAGCATCCGGACATGAATTCCGTACCGATCGTCGACTTCGCCGGGGTGGCCAAGAGCTTCGGGGCGGTTCGGGCGCTGGGCGGGGTCGACCTCGCCGTGGCGCCCGGCGAATGCCTCGGCTTGGCCGGGCATAACGGCGCCGGCAAGTCGACGTTGATGAACGTCCTGGCCGGCACGCTGGCGCCGGACGAGGGGCGGCTGACCGTGCTGGGCGAGGACCGCACCGGCCGCTACGCCATCGGCCCGGCCCAGGCGCTCGGCATCCGCTGCGTGTTCCAGGAGCTGTCGCTCTGCCCCAACCTGACGGTGGCGGAGAATGCCCGGATCACCCATCCCGGGCTGACCGGCCCCGGCTGGCGGCGCCGCGCCGGCGAGCTGATCATCGGCACGCTCGACCGCATCTTCCCCGGCCACGGCATCGCGCCGGAGGCCGAGGTGGCGGACCTGTCGATCGGCCGGCGCCAGATGGTCGAGATCGCGCGCGCCTTCAGCGTCACGGATGCGCCGCTGCACCTGGTCATCCTGGACGAGCCGACCTCCTCGCTCGACGCCGTCGCCGCCGGCCAGCTGCTGGACTATGTGCGCCGGCGGGTGGCCGAAGGGCTGTCGGTGATCCTGATCACCCATATCCTGGGCGAGATCCTGTCCACCGCCGGCCGCATCGTGGTGATGCGCGACGGCCGCGTGGTCGGCGCCTGGAAAACCGGCCAGATCGACAAGCCCGGCCTGGTGGCCGCCATGGGCCATGCCGCCTCCGCCGCCGCCGAGGCTCGGGCGGAAGTCGACCGCTCTGCCCCGGTCCGGGTGCGCGTGCCCGCCGCGCCCGGAGCGGGGCTGGAGCTGGTGGCGCGCGAGGGCGAGATCATCGGCCTCGCCGGGCTGGCCGGGCATGGCCAGAGCCGCCTGCTGCAGCGGGTCTACGACGCCGCCACCGGATCGCGCTTTGGCCTGCGCCGCGGCATGGAGGTGCGCGGCCGCGTCGCCTTCGTCGCCGGCGACCGCCAGACCGAGGGCGTGTTCCCGCTGTGGTCGATCGAGCGCAACATCACCATCCGGTCGCTGGCGGCGCTGCGCCGCTTCGGCCTGATCTCCCCCGCCGCCGAGGCGGCGCTGGGCCGGGAGTGGAAGGAGCGGATCGGCATCCGCGCCCCGGACCTGTCCGGCGGCATCCTCACCCTCTCGGGCGGCAACCAGCAGAAGGCGCTGTTCGCCCGCGCTCTCGGCTGCGACGCCGACACCGTGCTGATGGACGACCCGATGCGCGGCGTCGATGTCGGCACCAAGCACGAGGTCTACGGGCTCGTGCGGGCCCAGGCGCGGCAGGGCCGCAGCTTCCTCTGGTACACGACGGAAATGGAGGAGCTGGAGCACTGCGACCATGTCTACGTGTTCCGCAACAACCGCATCGTCGCCGATCTCAGCCGGTCGCAGCTGACCGAATCCGCCGTCCTCCAGGCCTCCTTCGCGGAAGAAGAGCGCCGCGCCTCATGACCGATCTCGCCTTGCCCCGCCCGCGCGCCCCCTGGACCGCGCCGCTGACCCGCGCCTCGACCTGGCGGGCGCTGCTGCCCTTCCTGTCGTTGGTCGCGATCCTGGTGCCGATCTTCCTGATCAACCCGAGGACGATGAGCTATTTCGGGCTGAACCTGATGCTCGGCCTGGCGATCCCGATCATCTTCGCCACCCTGGCGCAGATGTGCATGCTGACGGTCAACGACCTCGACCTCGGCATCGGCGCCTATGTCGGCTTCGTCACCTGCGTCGCCGCCACCTGGCTGGTCGACACGCCGCTGCTCGGCATCGCCGTGCTCGCCGGCAGCGTCCTGGCCTATGGCGCGGCCGGCGCGCTGATCCATTGGCGCAACGTGCCGTCGCTGGTGGTGACGCTGGGCATGAGCTTCGTCTGGCTCGGCCTCGCCATCCTGGTGCTGCCGTCGCCGGGCGGCGCCAGCCCGGCCTGGCTGCGCGCGGCGATGAGCTGGAAGCCGCCTTTCGTGCCGCTGCCGATCCTGGTCGCGATCGGACTGGCCGCTCTGGTGCATCTGTTCCTGATGCGCTCCGCCCTCGGCTCCGTGCTGCGCGGCGCCGGCGGCAACCCCAAGGCGATCGCTCGGGCCGGCTGGTCGCTGCTCAAGATCCGGGTCGGGCTCTACGCCCTGGCCGGGGTGTTCGGCCTGCTGTCCGGCCTGTCGCTGCTGGGCCTGTCGACCTCGGGCGACGCCAACATCGCCCAGCGCTACACCCTGCTGTCGATCGCCGGCACCATCCTCGGTGGCTGCGACTTCGTCGGCGGCCGGGTGTCGCCGGTCGGCGCGGTGACCGGGGCGCTGGTGCTGACGCTGGCCGGGTCGCTGCTGACCTTCATGCGGATCTCGCCCGACTGGCAGATCGGCGCCCAGGGCGCGATCCTGATCATCGTCCTGGCCTTGCGGGCCCTGACCAGCCGGAGGCGGCGATGACCCGGATCTCGACCTGGACATCCGACCGGCCCTGGCTTTGGTCCTGGGTCGGCGCCGTGCTGCTGTGGCTGGCGGTGGTCATCATCGCGGCGGGCGAGGGGGCGGGCGAGGTGCTGTCTACCGCCTTCACCTTCGGCGTGTTCTTCGTCGTCGTCGCCATCGGCCAGATGTTCGTGATCGCGATGGGGCCGGGCAATATCGACCTGTCGATCCCGTCCAACATCGCCCTGTCCGGCTCGGCCGCCATGATCGTGATGGCCGGGCAGGATGGCCTGATCCTGCCGGGGCTGGCCGCGGCGCTGGCCTGCGGCCTCGCGGTCGGCATCGCCAACTGGGCGCTGATCCGCGGCTTCGCCATGCCGCCGATCATCGCCACCCTGTCCTCCAGCCTGGTGTTCCAGTCGGTCGCCATCGCCTACAGCCGTGGCCTGCGCATCGCGCCGCCCGACGGCTTCGCCGCCTTCACCACGTCCAAGCCGTGGGGCGTGCCGGTGATGGCCGTGGCCGGCATCGTCCTGGCCGCCATTATGGCGGTGGTGCTGCAGCGCACGATCTACGGAAGGTCGGTGCTGGCGGTCGGGCAGAACCCGCGCGCCGCCCATCTGGCCGGGGTGAAGGTCGAGCGCACCCGATTCCTGACCTATGCCCTGTCCGGCGGCTTCGCCGGGCTGGCCGGGGCGCTGATGGCGGGGTATTTCGGCGGCGCCTCGCTCGACATGGGCAAGGACTACCTGTTGAACTCGATCGCCGTGGTGGTGATCGGCGGCACCAGCGTCGCCGGCGGCCGGGCCAACCTGCCCGGTCTGTGGGGCGCATCGCTGTTCCTGTTCCTGCTGGTGACGATGCTGAACGCGCTCGGCACCGGAACCGGGTTGCGGCTGGTGCTGACCGGCCTGATCATCATCGCCGTGATCGTCGCGGCGGGCGGCGAGAAGACGCGCTGACATCGGCGTTCGAAGGAGAGACCCAGTGCACAAGATCGCCGTCATCGGCCTCGGCAAGATCACCCAGGACCAGCACCTGCCTGTGATCGACAAGAGCGGTTCGTTCGAGCTGGCTGCCGTGGTCAGCACCCGCGGCCTCAGCCATGGCGGGGTGCCCAGCTACCGCACCCCGGCCGAGCTCTACGCCGCCCGGCCGGACATCGGCATCGTCGCGGTCAACACCCCGCCCGAGGTGCGCCACGGCCTGGCCCGCGAGGCGCTCTTGGCCGGCAAGGACGTGCTGCTGGAGAAGCCGCCGGCGGCGACGCTGACCGAGCTGGCCGATCTCGAGGCGACGGCCGCTGCGCAGGGCCGGGTGCTGTTCGCCACCTGGCATTCGCGCTTCAACCCGGCGGTCGAGGCGGCGCGGGACCTGCTGGCCGAGGGCGGCGTCCGCTCGGTCCGGATCGAATGGCGCGAGGATGTGCGGAAATGGCATCCGGGCCAGGACTGGGTGTGGGCGCCCGGCGGCTTCGGCGTGTTCGATCCCGGCATCAATGCGCTGTCGATCTTCACCCGCATCCTGCCCTTCGTGCCCTTCGTCCGCAGCGCCGAGCTGACCTATCCGGCCAACCGGCAGACGCCGATCGCGGCCCAGCTCGTCTTCGGCAGCACCGATCCGGCGGCGCCCACCCTCACCGCCGATTTCGACTGGCGCGAGCAGGGCGACGAGAAGTGGCACATGACGATCGAGACGGCGGACGGCCGCCCGGCCCGGCTGTTCAAGGGCGGCTGTGCGCTGTCGGTCGCCGGCACGGTGGTGTCCGAAGCGCCGAGCGAGGAATACGAGCGGATCTACGCGCATTTCGCCGAACTGCTCGCCGCCCGCCGCAGCGATGTCGACGGCGCGCCGCTGCGCCTGGTCGCCGACGCCATGCTGGTCGGCAAGCGGCTGAGCGCCGATCCGTTCGAGTGGTAGGGGCCATCGCGTAGGCCCGCAACGACATCAGCCGAAAGCAAAATGAGTCCCCCCTCCCCTCGCGGGAGGGGGGTAGGGGGAGGGGGTTTTCACCGCCAGAGCCGGCCCGGACTCCGGCGATCTGGCCTGCGAGGCCAGCCCTACAGGCATTCGCGCGCGGACGCGCGCAGACCCCTCCCCCTTGCCCCCTCCCGCAAGGGGAGGGGGGACTAAGAAGAAGTGGGGTCAGCAAGCCTCACTTGCAGGCGCAGGCGGCGCCCACGCTGCCGAAATTCTTGGCGACGAAGCTCTGGGCGTCGGACAGGTAGTCGAAGGCGCCGAACTGGCAGACGTCGCTGCCGCGGGCGGTCTTCTCCTGCTCCAGGGTGCGCATCTCGATCTCGATGCGATCATCGGCGCAGAACACCCCGTACTCGCCGGCCGCCCAGGCCGGTCCCGCCATCGCGACCAGGCCCGCAAGGCCGAACAGCACGCCACGCATCATGATCCCCCCTGTCGGTTCGTTCCGCCGAGCATAGCACAGGGGAGGGGCCCGCGCCGGCCCGGAGGCCGGCGCGGGGGCTCTCGATCAGACCAGGCCGGTATCGCCCATCGCCGGGTCGGAGACGCTGGGCAGGCCGTCCTCCATGCGCCCGGCGAAGCGCCGGGTGAACAGGGCGTCGCCCTCGACCCGCGCGGTGAAGTCGTACCACTTGCCCTGCAGCAGCAGCGGCAGGTAGGCGGTCGATTGGCCGTGCGGCACCACCAGCTGGCGCCAGGGCAGGTCGAACAGCTTGTAGGCGTTGGCCTTGATCGTGAACACGCAAGGCGCGTTGCCGCGGTTGGCCAGCCGCACGATCAGGCCGCAGGCGCGCTTGTCGTAGCTGACCGTGATCTCCGGCACCGGCTTGCGGCCGCCGGCGGCGACGGTGCCGGTGAAGTGCCGGTGGAAGCCGTTCGGCCCCAGCACCCACAGGTCGTATTTGCCGTAGTCGGGCGAGGTCGACCACTCGCCGTCCAGCTCCTTGCCGGCCTCGACCGAATAGCGCCGCGGCACCCGGTCGAGATGCAGCCGGTCATAGACGTGGAACACGGCGCCGGCCTTGCCGGTGTTGGCGAAGTTCAGCCGCACCCGGTTGTCGTCGGCCTCGGCGTCGACGGCCAGCTCATAGGGCAGGGCCCGCGACGGGCGGATGCCGCGCGCCTGGCGCGGCGCCGCCTGGCTGGCCTCCGCCGGCACCGGCACCTGCGGCAGCGTCTCCTGCTGCGCCCGCAGGGCGTCGGCTTGCGCCTTGGTCTGGGTCGGCAGCCGCGGCGGCCGCTCGCTGTTCGGGTTGAGGAAGTTGAAGGCCGAGGTCAGGTCGCCGCAGACGGCGCGGCGATAGGGCGGGATGTTCGGCTCCTGCACCCCGAAGCGCGCCTCCAGGAAGCGCAGCACCGAGGTGTGGTCGAACACCTCGGAATTGACCCAGCCGCCGCGGCTCCAGGGCGAGACGATGTAGCAGGGCACGCGCGGGCCGGGGCCGAAGACGCGGCCGTCCGGCTTCGGCTGGCCCTTGGTGCCGGGCGGCACCGGGTAGTTGAAGCGCTCGAAGGCGAGCTTGTCGTCCGTCAGGGTCGAAGCGCCGGCCGGGCTGCCGTCGGGGTTCAGCGAATGCACCGCCGGCGACGGCACATGGTCGAAGAAGCCGTCATTCTCGTCGAAATTGACGATCAGGACGGTGCGGCTCCACAGCTCCGGGTCGGCGATCAGCGCCGACAGCACCTCCTGGATGTACCAGGCGCCCTGCACCGGGCTGGACGGGCCGGGATGCTCGGAATAGGTCGCCGGCGCGATGATCCAGGAGACCTGCGGCAGCCTGCGCGCCTGGATGTCGGCCCGGAACTCGACCAGCCGGTTGCTGGCCGGGGTGGTCAGGGCGCTCTGCGGCATGGTGTTGCCGACGCCCTTGTACAGCGGCTGGGCCTGGTCCTGCGCCTGGGTCCAGGCGACGTAGGGGCTGCCGTCCGGGCCGTTGCCGACCGCCTCGCTGGCGCGGCGGTACTGCTTGAAGCCGACCAGCGGGTTGTCGCCGAAATTCTCCGGGATGTTCTGGTAGACCTTCCAGCTGATGCCGGCCTTCTGCAGGCGCTCCGGATAGGTGGTCCAGGTGTAGCCCAGGCTGGACGGGCCGAAATCGTCCCATTCATTGACCACCGCGGCGACGCCGGCGCCCGTCGCGCCGTTGGTGCCGGTCCAGTGGTACAGCCGGTTCGGATTGGTGCCGCCGTTCAGCGAGCAGTGATAGGCGTCGCAGATCGTGAAGGCGTTGGCGAGGGCGAACTGGAAGGGGACCTCCTCCTCCATGTAGTAGCCCATCGACTGGTTCTGCTTGAACAGCGGCCACTGGTTCATCTGGCCGTTCGCCCAGGCAGCCTGCATGTCGTTCCAGCTGTGCGGCGTGCCGCTGACGCGCTGGGCGTTGCCCTTCTTCTCGTCCAGATGATACGGCATCACCACCCGGTTGCCGTTCCATTGCTGGAACACGGTGCGCCCGTTCGCCAGCGGGATGGTGAAGCGGTCGCCGAAGCCGCGGACGCCCGGGAAGGTCCCGAAGTAATTGTCGAAGGACCGGTTCTCCTGCATCAGGATCACCACATGCTCGACATCCTTGATCGAACGGGTGGCGTTGTGCGCCGGGATGGCCAGCGCGTCGCGGATCACCGGCGGGAACATCGACAGCGCCGCAGCGCCGCCGGCCGCGGCACCGGCCATCTTCAGGAAATCGCGCCTGCTTTCGGAAGTCATCTCGGATCCTCGAAGGAAAACTCGACGCTCCGGTCGCGTCGGGGCAGTGGTCGCCGGACATGCATAAGGGACAGCACCACCCTCCGCCGCGAATCCCTGGGATTGCGACGCCGGTAATGGTGCTGTTTCAAATGTAGCGGGACCCTAGTCGAGGTTTGTTGCAGGCAGATGTCGCTTCGCTGGGTTTTCTTGAGAAAATTGTGGACGATTTCTATTGCCGAAGACGGCGAAAGGTTCCGTGGCTGCTTTCCGAATCTGGTTTCATACCGAGTAGATTGAGATTGAGAACGGTTTGCATAATACGATGCCGAGCCAGGCCGCAGCGTTCGCGTGAACCTGACCTGCCGGTTCCGAGAGGGCGGCTTCGCGGCACGGGAACCGCGGCGTTCGGCCGGCCGTTCTCGTGACCATGCTTCCACCGGTCATCCCCCGAGGCCCCAGGCCGTCGCGCCATGGCGCGTGAGCTCCGGCGCATGCCGTCGCGACGCCAGCTGGCGCCGATTCCGTCAGGCGGGTCGCGGCGGCCGATCTATGCCGCGCTCGCCGGCAACCTGGCCGTGGCGATCACCAAGGCCGCGGCGGCATCCTGGACCGGCAGCGCCGCCATGCTCAGCGAGGCGATCCATTCCGCCGTCGACACCGGCAATCAGGGGCTGCTGCTGCTGGGGCTGAACCGCGCGGCGCGGCCGGCCGACGAACGGCACCCGTTCGGCCATGGCATGGAATATTATTTCTGGGCCTTCGTGGTCGCGCTGATGATCTTCACCCTCGGCGGCGCCGTGTCGATCTATGAGGGCGTGGCCAGGGTCGTGGCGCCCGAGCCGGTGGCCGGCATCTGGGTGAATTTCGTGGTGCTGGGGGCCGCCATCCTGTTCGAGGGCGGCTCGCTGCTGGTGGCCTGGCGCGAGTTCCGCCGCGCCCATCGCGACGACGCGGCGCTGTGGTCGGCGATCCGGGGCAGCAAGGACCCCGGCATCTTTGCCGTGCTGCTGGAAGATGCCGCCGCCGTCACCGGCCTGCTCATCGCGCTGCTCGGACTGGTGTTGACCCTGTGGTTCGACGCACCGGTCTTCGACGGCCTGGCTTCGATCGGCGTCGGCTGCCTGCTGGTCGGCGCGGCGGTGATGCTGGGCAACGAGACCCGCAGCCTGCTGGTCGGCGAAAGCGCCTCGGCCCCGGTCATCGCCGGTGTCCGCGAGATCATGGCCCGCGACCCGCGGGTGGCGCGCGTGGTGGAGCTGCTGACCATGCATCTCGGCCCGGCGGAGATCCTGCTGGCGATGACGGTCGATTTTCACGACGACCTGCCGCGGGCCGAGCTGCAGGCGGCGGTCGACGACCTGACGGCGCAGCTGATGCGCGATCAGCCCGAGATCACCCGGGTCTTCCTGCGGCCGAGCCCGCCTCTCCGGCCGCCGGAGGGCTGAGATGCAACGGGCGGTGCGATCGCTTCGCCCGTCCAGCAGGATGACCGGGTGGTCCTTGTGGGTGAGGCGGAGAACGGCGCCGGCCGGCCGGCGCCGCCGCCTGCGGGTCAGAGCACGAAATCGACTGCCACCAGGGCGATGGCGCCGGTGAGCTGGATGTGGAAGTCGCTGACCTTGTCGCCGTTGACGTCGCCGGCGACCGTGGTGACGCCGGGGGCGGTGACGGCGAAGCGCAGCTGGCCGGCGACGCCGGTGTAGAGGCCGGCGCCGATGAAGCTGAAGGCCTGGTCGCCGGCCGCCGCGGCATTGGCGTCGATCCCCGCCAGGTCGATGCGGTCGCCCTGGGCGTGGCTGAAATCGGTGACGACGTCGGCGTTGGTCCCGACCACGCTGTCGCCGACGGCGGCGAACTGGAAGCGGTCGGCCCCGGCGCCGCCGGCCAGCGTGTCCTGGCCGGCCCGGCCGACGAGAAGGTCGTTGCCGTTCCACCCCTGCAGCATATTGGCCCCGGCATTGCCGTAGAGGCTGTCGCCGCCCTGGCTGCCGGAGAGGTTCTCGATGCCGCTCAGAGTGTCGCCCTGCGCCTCGCCGCCGCTGCCGGCACCGCTGGCCAAGCTGACCAGGACCCCGGTGGCGCCGCTGTAGTAGCTGGCGGTGTCGATGCCGGCGCCGCCCTCGATCGCATCGGCTCCCGCGCCACCGCGGAGCACGTCGTCGCCGTCGCCGCCGGCCAGGCTGTCCAGGCCGCTGCCACCCTCGATCACGTCGTCGCCGCTGTCGCCGAAGATGTAGTTGTCGTCGGTGCTGCCGGTGAGGCGGTCGTTCCAATGACTGCCGTAGAGATGCTCGATGTTGCGGAGAATATCCCCCTGCGCCTCGCCGCCGCTGCCGGTTCCGGCGGCGAGATCGATCGTGACGCCGCTGGCCGACCCGAAATAGTGGACCGCGTCCCCACCGGCGCCGCCGTCCAGGATATCGGCGCCCAGCCCGCCGGTCAGGGCATCCAGGCCGTCGCCGCCTTCGAGGATGTCGTTGCCCGCATCGCCATAGAGGGAATCGTGGCCGTTGCCGCCCTGCAGCCGGTTGGCCAGGGCGTCGCCCCGAAGCGTGTCGTCGTAGCGGGATCCGATCAGCCCCTCGATGCCGGTCAGGGTGTCGCCCGCCGCCTCGCCGCCGCTGTTGGTCCCGCCGGCGAGATAGACGAACACGCCGGCGATGCTGGTGCCGTAATCGGCGGTGTCGAATCCGGCGCCGCCGTCGAGCGCATCGAACCCCGCCCCGCCGCAGAGCACGTCGTCGCCGTCGCCGCCGGCCAGCAGATCGGCATCGGCACCGCCCTCCAGCCGGTTGGCCGCGGCGTCGCCGGTGATCTCGTCGCCATAGGCGCTGCCGACGACGTTCTCGATGCCCTGATAGGTGTCGCCGGTGTCGTCGTAGAAGCCGCCGCCATGCCCGGCCGAGAGGTCGACCAGGACGTTGCCGATCGAATTGACATAGCTGACCGTGTCGCTGCCGGCGCCGCCATTGATCGCGTCGGCGCCGAAATCGCCGTCGATCACGTCGTCGCCCTCGCCGCCGGTCAGCGTGTCGACGCCGACGCCGCCCTCGAGCCGGTCGTTCCCCGCGCCGCCGTCGAGCACATCATTGCCATTCGACCCGGCCAGGATGTTGGCGGCGGCGTTGCCGGTGAGGATGTCGCTGCTCCAGGTGCCGGTGACGTTCTCGATGCCGATCAGCACGTCGCCGGCGGCCATGCCGCCCTGGGCCAGGCCGGTCGCGAGGTTGATGGTGACGGGAAAACCCGCCGGGCTGTCGGCATAGGAGATGGAGTCGATGCCGGTCCCGCCGTCGAGCACATCGGCCCCGGCGCCGCCGAGCAGCGAGTCGTCGCCGCTCCCGCCGACGAGAGTGTCGTTGCCGCTGCCGCCGATCAGGAGATTGGACGCGCCGTTGCCGGTGAGCTGGTCGTTCCAGTCGCTGCCGGTCAGGTTCTCGATTTGGAACAGCTGGTCGCCGGCCGCGTCGCCGCCGGATGCGGTGCCCGCCGCCAGATCGATCACCACGGCGGCGGCCGAGCCGGCGTAGCGGGCCGTGTCGGTGCCCTCGCCGCCGTCCAGCACATCGGCGCCGGCACCGCCGGTCAGGCTGTCATCGCCAGTGCCGCCGTCGAGCTCATCATTGCCGCCGAGGCCGTTCAGAACGTCGTCGCCGTCGAGGCCGAGGATGGTGTCCGCTTCGTCGGCCCAGCTGCCGTCGAGGATGTCGTTTTCCGCAGTGCCCTCGAAATACGCCATGTCGCAATCCTTCCCGGCCCCAGGCCGCAATCCATGTCAAAGCGGCAGGGGTATAGGAAGGGACCGGGGCGGCGCTGTGGCCGCATCGCGGGCGAATTGCGGCGGCCCGGCCTAAGGCCGACGCAGTCGCTCCAGCAAGATGACCGAGTGGTCCTTGTAGGTCAGGCGGCGGACCTCCTGGTAGGCGCAGGCCTCGGCCAGGCGCAGCGACGGGGCGTTGTCCGGGTCGATGATGCAGACGCTGCGGTCCCAGCCGCGGGCGTCGGCCCAGGCCAGGGCGGCGCGGACGGCCTCGCCGGCCAGGCCACGGCCATGGGCCCAGGGCGCCAGGACCCATCCGGCCTCCGGCGCGCCGGCGAAATCCAGGCCGCGGTGGAAATCGGCGAAGCCGACATCGCCGACGAAGCGGCCGGTGGCGCGGTCGCGCACCGCCCAATAGCCGAAGCCGAGCAGCCCCCACAGCCCGCCATAGCGCAGCAGCCGGGCCCAGCTCTCCTCGGCCGTCGAGGGGCGGCCGCCGATGAAGCGGGTCACGTCCGGATCGGCCCACATCGCAGCGAGGTCGTCGAAATCCTCCGCCCGGTGGGGGCGGAGGACCAGACGGTCGGTCTCGATCGTGCTGCTCACTTCTTCGTCACCAGCCGGTAGTAGATCTGGTCGGTGGTGGCGCCGTTGACGTAGCCCTGCACCGACTTTGCCATCGCCACCTGGGCGACCGCCTGGAACATGATCACGATCGGCGACGAGGCCTGCACCTTGCGCTGCAGGTCGACATACATCGCGTCGCGCTCGGCGGCATCGCGCTCCTTCAGAGCGGCGTCAGTCTCGGCGCTCAGCTCCGGCACCAGCCAGCTGTTGCGCCAGGTGGTGGTGCTTTGCGGTGACCCGTCGGCATTGTCGACGTTGTAGGCGAAGGCGCCGGCGTTGGAATGCGGGTCCATGAAGTCCGGGCCCCAGTACAGCAGCACCGCCTCATGGTTGCGGGCGCGGTACTTGGTGATCACCTGGCTGCCGGTGCCGGGCACCAGCTCCAGCGTGATGCCGGCCTTGGCGAAGGTCGATTGCAGCGACTGCGCGATCTCGGTGAAGGGCGGGCTGGAGATCACATCCATCTTGATCGTCAGCCCGTCCTTGACGCCGGCCTCGGCCAGGAGCGCCTTGGCCTTGGCGACGTCCAGCGTGTACGGCGTGTCGTTCAGCGCGCCGGGGAAACCCTCAGGCCAGAAGGCCTGGTGGATCTTCATCTGGCCGCGCAGGAAGCTCTTGGTCATGCCGTCATAATCGACCAGATAGCGCACCGCCTCCCACACCTTGGGGTTCTGCAGCGCCGCCACCTTCTGGTTCAGGCTGAAGAAGTGCACCGCGGCCTGCGGGTAGGTGCCGATGGCGATGCCGTCTTTGCCCTCCAGCGCCGCCACCTGGTCCGGCGTCAGGTCGCGCGCCATGTCGGCGTCGCCGGCCTCCAGCAGCAGGCGCTGGGTCGCCGGCTCGGCGACGTGGCGGTAGATCACCGATTTCATCGCCGGGGCGCCGCGGAAATAGGCCGGGTTGGCGCGCAGCGCGATCGACTCGTTCGGCTTGTAGGAGCGCAGCGCGAACGGCCCGGTGCCGGCCGAGTTCTGGCCCAGCCAGGCATTGCCCAGGTCGCCGTCCTTGGCGTGCTCCGTCACCGTCTTCTCGTCGACCACCGAGGCGGGGCGGGAGGCCAGGATGTTGAGCACGAAGCTGGGGGCGAAGCCGCCGCTGGTGGTGATCGTCACCTCGGCGTCGCCGGTCTTGCGCACCATCTGCCCGACATTGTCGGGGGTCCAGCCCAGCTGGGTCAGGACGAAGGCCGGCGCCTTGTTCAGCTTGACCGTGCGGGCGAGCGAGAACACCACATCCTCCGGCCGCACCGGATTGCCGCTCTGGAAGGTCACGCCCGGCCGCAGCTTGAAGGTCAGGGTGTTGCCGTCGTCGGACACGGCCCAGCTCTCGGCCAGCCCGCCGACCAGCTTCTGCATGTCCTCGGCCTCGTACTGCACCAGCCGGTCATAGGTGTTGGTGACGATCTCGCCGGAGGTGAATTCATAGGCCTGGGCGGGGTCCAGGCTGACGATGTCGTCGATGTTCTTGGCCACCACCAGCGCATCGGCCGGCGTCGCCGCGACCGCGGGAAGCGGCGCCAGCAGAGCCGCGGCGAGAAGGAAGGACGGTAGGTTGCGCATCATTTTGTCTCCCTGTCGTTGTCGCGTGTCCGTCAGCCGGCCAGCAGGGCCGGCACCAGCAGCGGGGTCAGCCAGCGGCCGCGTTCGGCGGCGGCCTGGTCGTAGCGGCCCTCGGCATCCAGCACATTGACCGTGCCCAGCACCCTGCCGTCATAGACCACCGGGAAGTTCAGCACCGCGCCGCAGCCCAGCGAGCCGATCAGCTCATGGTCCGGGAACACCTCGGCGATCTCTGCCAGGGTGCGGGCCAGGAACACCTCGCGCCGGCCGATCACCTGGGCCGACCAGCGGTTCTCCTGCATCGGCTTGCGGCCGGTGACCGGGTAGGAGGCGGCGTCGTTGGTGTAGACCCGCTCGGCCTCCGCCGTGTCGGCCCGCAGCGCCATGATGGTGAACAGCTTGTGGCCCAGCAGCGCCCGGTACGCGGCGTCGGCGGCGCGGTACAGCGCCTGCGGCTGGCCCGTCTCGGCCTGGGCCGTGGCCAGCGCCGCCACGGCAGGGGCCACCTTCGGGTCGGTCAGTGTCGTCATGACTCGTCTCGCAGTCGGTCGAAGATCGGGGCCGTCCCGGTCCACAGCACCCGGGTCCAGCCGTCATGGGCGTTGCTCCAGCGATGCGCCCGGCCGGCCGGGTAGTGCAGGCTGTCGCCGGCATCGAGGCGGATGCTCTCATCGCCGATGCCAACCAGCAGCGACCCCTCCAGCACGAAGGCGATCTCCTCGCCCTCATGCTGAACCGCCTCCGAGGCGTAGCCCGGCGGCACATGCACCAGCACGGCGTTCAGCGCCTGGCCGGGGAAGGCGGTGCTCAGCCGCTCGTAGCGGATCCGGTCGGGCGGCGCGTCGCCGATGGCGAAGACCGGCCGCTCGCCGCGGCGGGTCAGGCCGCTGGCCGGGCGCGGCGCGGCCAGGAAGGCGTCGAGCGGGACGCCGAGGGCGCCGGCGATGCCGGACAGGGCGCTCAGCGACGGCGTGGCCAGGTCGCGTTCCAGCTGCGACAGGAATCCGACCGACAGGCCGCTGCGAAGGCCCAGATCCTTGAGGGTGAGGTCGAGCGCGCGGCGGCGGGCGCGGATGGCCCGGCCGAGATGCGGCACGGCATTCCGTGCATCGGCTGTCTGCGCTGCCGCGTCCCCCGCCATGAGCCCCCCGTTGTTGGGAGTGAGCGTAGTCGGAATTTAGCTGCCATCAAAATTTTTTTGATGGCAGGATGATGACACAGGGAACGTTACCCGGATGCCTCCGGGGCTGCGGCTTGACTCCGGTTCGACGCGGCCCGGAAGATGGGCCGCCCGGTACCGTTCCGTGGTCTTGGACATAACAAACAGGGAGGGGAAAACGTGATCAAGCGTTTCACCCGCAACATACTCGCAGCGACGATCCTGGCCTGCGCCAGCCTGCCGGCCGTGGGCCTTTCGGCCCTGGCCGAGACGCCGAAGGACACTCTGGTCCAGGCGTGGCAGATCGACGACATCATCTCGCTCGACCCGGCCGAGATCTTCGAGTTCTCGGCGGCCGAGTACCAGGCCCAGGTCTATGAGCGGCTGATCGGCTACGACGTCAAGGACGTCAGCAAGATCCTGCCCGGCGTGGCCGAAAGCTGGACCGTCTCCGACGACGGCCTGACCTACACCTTCAAGATCCGCAGCGGGGTGAAGTTCCACTCCGGCAACCCGCTGACCGCCCAGGATGCGGCGTGGTCGCTGCAGCGGGCGGTCAAGCTGAACCTGTCCCCGGCCTTCATCCTCGGCCAGTTCGGCCTGACCGCGGAGAATGTCGACCAGATGGTCACGGCGCCGGACGACCGCACCCTGGTGTTCAAGACCGACAAGGCCTACGCCCCGACCTTCGTGCTGAACTGCCTGACCTCGGGCGTCGCCTCGGTGGTCGACGGCAAGGAGGTGAAGGCGCATGAGGCGAATGGCGATTTCGGCCATGAATGGCTGAAGACGCATTCCGCCGGCTCCGGTCCGTTCAAGCTGTCGGCCTGGAAGCCGAACGAGTCGCTGGTGCTGGACCGCAACGACGACTATTGGCAGGGCAAGGCGGCCTTCCGCCGCGTCTTCACCCGCCATGTGGCGGAGGCGGCGACCCAGATGCTGCTGCTGCAGAAGGGCGATGTCGACATCGCCCGCAACCTCAGCGCCGAGCAGCTGAAGTCGCTCGACGGCAACGCCGACATCAAGCTCGAGAACGCGCCGAAGGGCTCGGTCTGGTACATCAGCTTCAACACCACGCACCCGCCCTTCGACAAGCCGGAGGTGCGGCAGGCGCTGAAATACCTGATCGACTATGACGGCATGGCCAACAGCTTCATGCGCGGCATCGCCGTCAAGCATCAGGGCTTCATCCCGCAGGGCATGCTGGGCGAGATTTCGGACGAGCCGTTCAAGCTCGACGTCGCCAAGGCCAAGGAGCTCCTGGCCAAGGCCGGGCTGCCGGACGGCTTCAAGACCACCTTCGACGTCTGGAACGCATCGCCGTCGATGGACATGGCGCAGTCGATCCAGGGCACCTTCGCCCAGGCCGGCGTGCAGGTCGAGATCATTCCCGGCGACAACAAGCAGACCCTGACCAAGTACCGGGCCCGCAACCACGACATCTATATCGGCCGCTGGGGCACCGACTATCAGGACCCGAACTCGAACGCCGAGACCTTCGCCATCAATGTCGACAACAGCGCCGATGCCAAGTCGAAGACGCTGGCGTGGCGCAACGGCTGGCAGGATGCGGCTATGACCAAGCTGGCGCAGAGCGCGGTGACCGAGCGCGACGGCGCCAAGCGGGCGAAGATCTACGAAGACCTGCAGCGCAAGCACATGGAGGTCTCGCCCTTCGCGGTGATGTTCCAGCAGACCGAGGTGCCGGCGATGCGGAAGAACGTCTCGGGCATCACCTGGGGCCCGGCCTTCGACAGCAACTTCTACTGGACCGGCAAGAAGTCCTGAGCCGCAGCGAGGATCCGGAATCGTGCTGAAGCTGCTCGCCTGCGGCATCCTCGCGGCGACGATCGCCTGCTCTGGCCTCGCGGCCAGGGCAGGCACGCCGCCCGACACACTCGTCGAAGCCTGGGTGATCGACGACCTGGTCTCGCTCGACCCGGCCGAGATCTTCGAGGCGTCGTCGACCGAATACCTGGCCCAGGTCTATGACCGGCTGATCGGCTACGACCAGAAGGACGCCAGCAAGATCGTGCCGCTCCTGGCCGAAAGCTGGGCGGTGTCGGACGACGCCCGGACCTACACCTTCAAGATCCGCGACGGGGTGAAATTCCACTCCGGCAACAAGCTGACCGCCCGGGATGCGGCCTGGTCGCTGCAGCGCGCGATCAAGCTGAACCTGGCGCCGGCCTATATCGTCAGCCAGTTCGGGCTGACGGCCGAGAATGTCGACCAGATGGTCACGGCGCCGGACGACCGGACTCTGGTGTTCCGGACCGACAAGGCCTATGCGCCGACCTTCGTGCTGAACTGCCTGACCGCCACCGTCACCGCCGTGGTCGACAGCAAGCTGGTGCAGGAGCATGAGGCGAACGGCGATTTCGGCCATGAGTGGCTGCAGACGCATTCCGCCGGCTCCGGCCCGTTCAAGCTGGCGTCCTGGAAGCCCAATGAGCTGCTGGCGCTCGACCGCAACGACGGCTACTGGCAGGGCCAGCCGGGGTTCCGCCGGGTCTTCATCCGCCATGTGCCGGAGTCCTCGAGCCGGCTGCTGCTGCTGCAGAAGGGCGATGTCGATGTCGCCCGCAACCTGACCCCGGACCAGCTGAAGTCGCTGCAGGGCAATGCCGACATCACGCTCGAGCCGGTGCAGAAGATGTCGATCTTCTATGTCAGCTTCAACGTGCTGCATCCGCCCTTCGACAAGCCGGAGGTGCGGCAGGCGCTGAAATACCTGGTCGACTATGACGGCATCGTCGCGACCATCATGCATGGCCTCGCCACCGTCCATCAGACCCTGGTGCCGGCCGGCATGCTGGGGGCGATCGACGACGCGCCCTTCAAGCTCGATGTCGACAAGGCCAAGGCGCTGCTGGCCCAGGCCGGGCTGCCGGACGGGTTCAAGGCGACGATGGATGTGATCAACCAGTCGCCCTATATCGACATCGCCCAGGCGATCCAGGCCAGCTTCGCCCGGGCCGGTGTGGCGGTGGAGCTGATCCCGGGCGATGCCCGGCAGGTCCTGTCCAAGCAGCGCGCCCGCAAGCACGAGATCTATATCGGCCGCTGGGGCCCCGACTACGAAGACCCGGATTCCAATGCCGGGACCTTCGCCGTCAACACCGACAACAGCGACGCCACCGCCTCGAAGACCCAGGCCTGGGCCAATGGCTGGCAGGATGCGGCGATGACCGCCGACGCCCAGCACGCTACGCTGGAGACCGACGGCGCCAGGCGGGCGCAGATCTATGCCGAGCTGCAGCGCCGCCACCAGCAGGTGTCGCCCTTCGCCTTCATGTTCCAGCTGTCCGAGGTGATCGCCAGCCGCAAATCGGTTACGGGCCTCACCTGGTCGGCGACCTATGACAGGAACCAGTATTGGACCGGCAGGAAGTCGTGACCTCGTGACCGCCACCAACCTCCAGCCGGGGCCGACCTCGGTCCGGCCCGGCGGCGCCCGCCGCCGTCGCCGGCGCGGCCTCGCCCTCCGCGTCGCCGGCGTGGTCGCCTCGCTGGCGACCACCTTCTTCGGCCTGCTCCTCGTCACCTTCTTCATCGGCCGGGTGGTGCCGATCGACCCGGTGCTCGCCGTGGTCGGCGACCGGGCGCCGCGCGACGTCTACGAGAAGGCGCGGCTGGAGCTCGGGCTCGACAAGCCGCTGTGGGACCAGTTCGCCCGCTATGCCGGCGACGTGCTGTCGGGTGACCTCGGCACCTCGGTGCTGACCTCGCGCCCGGTGCTGGAGGATATCGGCCGGGTGTTCCCGGCGACGCTGGAGCTGGCGACTCTGGGCGTCCTGTTCGGCATCGTCATCGGCGTGCCGGCGGGGGTGATGGCGGCCGTCAATCGTGATCGATGGCCCGACCATCTGGTGCGGGTGGTCGGGCTGATCGGCTATTCGGTGCCGATCTTTTGGCTCGGCCTGGTCGGCCTGCTGCTGTTCTACGCCAAGCTCAGCTGGGTGGCCGGGCCCGGGCGGCTCGACGTCTTCTATGACGGCCTCGTCGATCCTGTGACCGGGGTGATCACGCTCGACGCCGCGCTGGCCGGCGAATGGGACGTGTTCTGGAACGCGATCGACCACCTGCTGCTGCCGGCGGCGCTGCTCGGCTATTACAGCCTCGCCTATATCAGCCGGATGACGCGGTCCTTCATGCTCGACCAGCTGCGCCAGGAGTATGTCACCACGGCGCGGGTCAAGGGCGTGTCGGAGCGGGCGGTGATCTGGCGCCACGCCTTCCGCAACATCCGGGTGCCGCTCTTGACCGTGGTGGCGCTGTCCTATGCCGGGCTGCTGGAAGGGGCGGTGCTGACCGAGACGGTGTTCGCCTGGCCTGGCCTCGGCCAGTACATCACCAACTCCCTGCTCAACGCCGACATGAACGCGGTGCTCGGCGGCACCATCGTGGTCGGCGCCGTCTATATCGGGCTGAACATGCTGTCCGACCTGCTGTACCGCGTGCTGGACCCGAGGGCGCGATGACCGACCTGACGTCCCCACGCCCCGACACTTGGCGCGGCTGGCTCTTGTCCGACACGCCGCATTCGCGCGGCCAGGCCCGGCTCGGCCGGCTGTACCTGCTGTGGCTCGGCCTCGCCCGCAACCCGCTGGCCATGGTCGGGCTCGTGATCGTGCTGGCGCTGCTGGTCGCCGCCGCGCTCGCGCCGCTGCTCGCCCACCAGTCGCCGATCGAGCAGGACCTGGCCGACCGGCTGCAGCCCTTCAGCGCCGCCCATTGGCTCGGCACCGACGAGCTCGGCCGGGACATCTGGTCCCGCATCATCTACGGCACCCGGCTGACCCTGCTGATCGTGGTGCTGGTGGCTATCACCGCGGCTCCGGTCGGTCTCCTGATCGGTACCGTCTCGGGCTATCTCGGCGGCTGGGTCGATGCGGTGCTGATGCGCATCACCGACATCTTCCTGGCCTTCCCGAAGCTGATCCTGGCGCTGGCCTTCGTCGCCGCGCTCGGCCCCGGCATCGAGAACGCGATCATCGCCATCGCCATCACCTCCTGGCCGCCTTATGCCCGCATCGCCCGGGCCGAGACGCTGACCATCCGCAACGCCGACTTCATCAGCGCGGTCAGGCTGCAGGGCGCCTCCAGCGCCCGCATCGTCGCCCGGCACATCGTGCCGCTGTGCCTGTCCTCGGTGATTGTCCGGGTCACGCTCGACATGGCCGGCATCATCCTGACCGCGGCCGGCCTCGGCTTCCTCGGCCTCGGCGCCCAGCCGCCGCTGCCGGAATGGGGGGCGATGATCTCCAAGGGCCGCAGCTTCATCCTCGACCAATGGTGGGTCGCGACCATGCCCGGCATTGCCATCTTCGTGGTCAGCCTGGGCTTCAACCTGCTCGGCGACGGGCTGCGCGACATCCTCGACCCGAAGCAGGGCGGGCAGTCATGAGTCGGCCTCTGCTGGAGGTCGAGAACCTCTCCGTCACCTTCGACACCGCCAAGGGCCCGGTCCGGGCCGTGCGCGGCATGGGCTTCACCCTGGGGCGCGAGAAGCTGGGCATCGTCGGCGAAAGCGGCTCCGGCAAGTCGATGACCGGCCGCGCGATCCTGCGGCTGGTCGGGTCGCCCGGCCGGGCCCAGGCCGACCGGCTGATGTTCGACGGCATCGACCTGCAGCGCCAGAACGAGCGGCAGATGCGCGCCATCCGCGGCCGCCGCATCTCGATGGTAATGCAAGACCCGAAATTCTCGCTCAACCCGGTGGTCACGGTGGGCGAGCAGGTGGCCGAGGCCTATCGCATCCACAAGCGCGCCTCCGGCCGCGAGGCCAAGCGCCGGGTGCTGGAGATGTTCGAGGCGGTGCGCATCCGCGACCCGGAGCGGGTGTGGGGCCTGTATCCGCACGAGGTCTCCGGCGGCATGGGCCAGCGCATCATGATCGCGATGATGCTGATCCCCGACCCGGATCTCCTGATCGCCGACGAGCCGACCTCGGCGCTGGACGTCACCGTGCAGATGCAGGTGCTGGCGATCATCGACGACCTGGTGACCCAGCGCGGCATGGGGCTGATCTTCATCAGCCACGACCTGAACCTGGTCGCCAGCTTCTGCGACCGGATCCTGATCATGTATGCCGGCCGGGTGGTCGAGAGCTGCCGGGCGGCGGAGCTGCACCAGGCGAAGCATCCTTACACCCGCGGCCTGCTCGAATCGCTGCCGCAGATCGGCGACACAAGGCCGTTCCTGCCGGTGCTGCAGCGCGACCCGGCCTGGCTGGAGGCGTGACCATGGATGCAATGATCGCGATCACCGGCCTCGACGTCGTGTTCGGCGACACCCATGCGGTGCGCGACGCCTCGCTGAGCGTGGCTCGTGGCGAGAGCTACGGCCTGGTCGGCGAAAGCGGCTCCGGCAAGTCGACCATCCTGCGCGCTTTGTCCGGCCTGAACTGGGACTGGACCGGCCGGATCACGGTCGACGGGCGGGAGCAGGGGCGGCGCCGCGACAAGGGCTTCTTCAAGCTGTGCCAGATGGTGTTCCAGGACCCCTATGGCTCGCTGCATCCGCGCCAGACGGTGGATGCGACGCTGATGGAGCCGCTGGCGATCCATGGCTTAGACAACCGCGACGCCCGGGTCGAGCGGGTGCTGAAGGAGGTCGGGCTCGGCCCCAGCTTCCGGTTCCGCTACCCGCACCAGCTGTCGGGCGGACAGCGCCAGCGCGTCGCCATCGCCCGGGCGCTGGTGCTGGAGCCGCGGGTGCTGCTGCTGGACGAGCCGACCTCGGCGCTCGACGTCTCGGTGCAGGCGGAGATCCTGAACCTGCTGAAGCGGCTGCGGGCCGAACGCGGGCTGACCTATCTGCTGGTCACCCACAACCTCGCCGTGGTGTCGGTGATGTGCGACCGGCTGGCGGTGATGAATCGCGGCCGCATCGTCGAGACGCTGACCGCGGCGCAGCTGCATGATGGCACCGTGACCCAGCCCTATACGCGCCAGCTGCTGGAAGCCAGCCGCGGCTATGACCGCGCCGCGGCCGACCGGATCGAGGATTTCGCGGCGTGACGGCCAGAGGCGCGGAGACGCCGCGCCTCCGGTTCCGGCTTGTGCCAGTGGCCCGAAATATTGATCCGTCATGGCGAGCCCCGAAGGGGCGTGGCCATCCAGGGCGGCTCGCACCGGCCCCTGGATGGCCACGGCGCTGCGCGCCTCGCCATGACGGGGTAAGGGCGGAAGAGTCGATCTCAGAGCGCCGGCCTCACTGGCCCAGCTTGGCGACTTGCGCGTCCGTCAGCTGCACCATCTTGCCGTCCTGCCAGCTGTAGAGGACGTAGTTGCTGCCGGCGGGATCGCCCTTGGCGTCGAAGGTGAGGGGACCGATCACCGTGTCGTAGGCGCTGCCGTCATGCAGCGCCGCGGCGACCTTGGCGCCGTCGACAGATCCCGCCTTCTTCGCCGCCTCGGCCCAGACCTGGACGGCGGCGTAGGTGTAGAGGGTGTAGCCCTCCGGCTCGTAGCCCTCGGCGCGGAACTGGGCGACGGCGTCCCTGGCCTTCGGCTGGTCGCGCATCTCCGGCCCGAAGGTGACGAGCGCGCCCTCGCCGGACGGCCCGGTGATGCCCCAGAACTCCTGGGACACCGTGCCGTCGGGGGACAGGAACTGCGCCTTCAGCCCCTGGTCGCGCATCTGGCGCAGGATCAGCCCGCCTTCGTTGTAGAGGCCGCCGAAGAACACGGCGTCGATATTCGCGGCCTTCATCTTCGAGACGACGGCCGAGAAATCGCGCTCGCCGACGGTGATGCCTTCATACATCACCTCCTGCAGGCCGAGGCTGTTCATCCGCGCCTTGGTCGCGTCCGCCACGCCTTTGCCGTAGGTGGTCTGGTCGTGCAGGATCGCGACCTTGCGGCCCTTGTAGGCGGTCGCCAGGAACGTGCCGGCGACGTCGCCCTGCTGGTCGTCGCGGCCGCAAGTGCGGAACACGGTCTTGATGCCCTGCTCGGTCAACTGCGGGTTGGTCGACCCCGGGGTGATCTGCAGCACCCCCTCCTCGGCATAGACGGTCGAGGCCGGGATCGAGACCGAGGAATTGTAGTGGCCGATCACCGCCGCCACGCCTTCGCCCACCAGCTCATTCGCGGCCGCGACGCCCTGGCGCGGGTCCGAGGCGTCGTCGCCATAGACCAGCGTGACCTGCTCGCCATTGACGCCGCCGGCGGCGTTCAGGGCCTTGACCGCGGCCTCGGCGCCGCGGCGGTACTGCTCGCCGGTTGCCGCGTTCGGGCCGGTCAGCGGCGCGGCGAGACCCAGCTTGACCTCGGCCATCGCCGGAGCCTGGACGGCGAGCGCGCCGAGGGCCGCGGTCGCCAGCAGGGTGATCGCAAAACGTGCTTTCAAAGCATCTCTCCTTGAGTCGGTAGAGGCCGACAGTCTTATCCGGACCGAACGGGGTGCGATCGTGGATTGCGGTTACAGCCGTAAGCCGTGTGTTGCCGGCGGCGCCGATTCGCGCAGCACCCGGTCGGCCGGCCGCTAATCCGGCCCGGTCGGCATCGGCCGGAACTCCGGCGCCGGGCAGATCTCGACCGGGCCGCACCACCCGTCCTCGATCCAGGCGACCATTTCCACCGCCGGAGGAGTGCCGGACCAGGCGTCGGGCGCCAGGTCCAGGCGCAGACGCCCGGAAGCCGCGATCGACCGGTTGTCGTTGGCGGCGGTGCCGCCGGGAAGGACAGGCATCGAGTGCTCCTGACTCGCGGCCGGGCACGGCCGCTCCACCGGTCGCCGCATGCAGCCGGCGTGGTGTCGGAAGGTCCCCGTTTCAGATCCCGCGCCGCGACGCGGCTCTGGCCGCGCATCGCCGCTGCCGGCTTGCTGCCGGGACGCGGATTCGACTGCGGACATTCTTCCGGGATAGGAAAGGTCTCTCAATCCCCCAGGATTGGGGGATTGCCGGGCGGCGCTATGAGTCGAGCAGGCCGAGGCTGAGGGCGTTGGCCACGGCCTCGCTGCGGCTGGTCGCCTGCAGCTTGCGCATCGCCGAGGCGACATATTCGTCGACGGTGTAGGCCGACAGGGCCAGGTGCCGGGCCGCCTGCTTGCTGGAGGCGCCGCGGGCGACCCAGGCCAGGCAGTCGCGCTCGCGCGGCGTCAGCGGCGACGGCGGGGCGCCCCGCGCGCGGGCTGCGGCGAGCCGGTCCTGGATCTTCAGCGCCCGGCCGAGATGCGGGCCGAGGTGCCGCAGCAGCCGGATCTCCCCGTCGCCCCAGTCGGGGCGGTACCGCGACCGCCAGAGGGAGAGATGGATGCCGAGGCCGCGGCGGTCGGCATCGATCCAGTACAGGCCGCTGTGCCGGCCCTGCGGCCGGGCATAGTCGGTGTAGAATTCGGTGCGGACGAATGCCGGATCCGGGATCAGCATCCGGTCGACGAACACCGCCGGCAGCTGCGGCAGCATCGGCAGGATCGGCCAGGTCTGGTGGTAATGCGTGTTGTAGAGCGGGACGTAGCCGGGATCGGACTGGATCCGGATCGCCTTGTCCGCCGGCATCGGCGTGCCGGTCGGATGCAGCGTCACGGCGGAGTCGCTGCCGAGCAGCCGGGCCAGGCGGCCCAGCACCGATGCCCAGTCGTCCTCGCCCAGCGCGGCATCATAGGTCTGGCTGATCAGGCCGGTCAGCTCGCGGCCGCCGATCGCGGCATGAGGCTCAGGCATCGAGCAGGCCGAGGCTGAGGGCGGTGGCCACCGCTTCGCTGCGGCTGGTCGCCCGCAGCTTGCGCATCGCCGAGGCGACATATTCGTTGACGGTGTAGACCGACAGGGCCAGGCGCTGGGCCGCCTGCTTGCTGGAGGCGCCGCGGGCGACCCAGGCGAGGCAGTCGCGCTCGCGCGGCGCCAGCAGCGGCGGCGCATGGCCGTTGCGGGGGGGCGTCGCGACGAGCCGGCCCTGGATCTTCAGCGCCCGGCCGATATGCGGACCGAGATGCTGCAGCAGCCGGACCTCCTCGTCGCTCCAGTCGGGGCGGCGCGGCGACCGCCAGAGCGAAAGATGCGCCCCCAGGCCCTGCGTGCCGAAATCGACCCAGTACAGGCCGCTGTGGCCGCCCTGCGGCCGGATATAGTCATTGTAGAACTCGGTGCGGAGGAAGTCGTTCTGCGGCACCAGCATGCGGTCGACGAAGACCGGCTGGGCCTGCAGCCGCTGCATCATCGGCAGAATCGGCCAGGTCTGGTGATAATGGGCGTTATAGAGTGGGATATAGGCCGGATCGCAGCCGACGCGGATGGCGGCGTCGGTCGGCATCGGGGCGCCGGTCGGGTGCAGTGCCACGGCTTCGCCGCCGAGCAGCACCAGCACCCGGCGCAGCACGACCGCCCAGTCCTCGTCGCCGAGGGCGGCGTCGTAGGTCTGGCCGACCAGCTGGGCGATAGCGCGGTCATCCGGCATGGCGAAGCAAGGCAAGGACGCAGCAAACCGCCGGCGCGATGCCGGCGGTCGACCGAGACTATAGCAGGTTTGTGGTCCTTTGGCGGCTCTCGCCGAAGCCGCATGCCGCGCGGTCAGTAGAGGGTCTGGAGCAGCAGCGCCGCCGACAGGGCCGTGCCGCCCGTGACCGCGGCGAAGCCCGGCCCGGCGCGCCACAGCAGCACCGCGATCAGCCCGAAGGCCGCCATCAGAATCGGATTCATCTGCACCTCCCCCTCCAATGGCGAACCCGCATCGCGCCCGGCGGCCGCTCCACAATCAGAACAGAATTTGCGTCGAATTGTTTCCATCTCGGCGCAGAAAAACCGGAATTGCGGTGGGCGCACCGCGCGACACTCCACGGCTAGGGTCTCCGAATGCGGGGTTTGCCTCAATCCCCGAGGATTAGGGGATCACCCCTCGAGCAGCTCCAGCACCATGGCCTTGGCCACGGCCTCGCTCCGGCTGGTCGCCGCCAGCTTCCGCATCGCCGACTCGACATGGTCGTTGACCGTGTGGATCGACAGATCGAGCTGGCGCGCGATCTCCTTGCTGGAGGCGCCGCGGGCGACCCGGGCCAGGCAGTCCCGCTCGCGCCAGGTCAGCTCGGCGGCGCTGCGGACCAGTTCGTCCGCCACCCGCCGCGCCGCGCTGGCGCCGAGACGGCGCTCGATCTCCAGCGCCTGTTCGAGATGCGGGGAAAGCTGGTGCAGCAGGCGCAGCTGTGCCGGCTCCCACTCCGGCTGCCGGCGGGAGCGCCAGACCGAGATCACGGCCGGGGTGGCCCCGCCGCCGTGCCGGTTGCGGTCCAGCCAGGACAGGCTGGCATGCTGGTCCTGCGGCGTCAGGAAGTCGGTGTAGAACTCGGTCCGGACATAGTCCTGGTCGGCCAGCAGCATGCGGTCGATGAAGACCGACCCGCCGGGCAGCCGCGGCAGCCAGGACCGGATCGGCAGCAGGCTGTGGTAATGGGCGCCGTACAGCCCGACATAGGCGAGGTCGATGCCGCTGACCAATGTCTGCACCGCCTGTCCGGGCGCCTGCGCCCGCTGCAGCACGGCGGCGTGGCCGCCCAGCATCCGGGTCAGGTTGCCCAGCACCACGGTCCAGTCTGCGTCGCCGGCCGCGGCGTCGTAGATCTGGCCGATCAGGTCCAGGAACTGGTGCTCGTCCGGCATGGCGGCATCGCGATGGGCGGCTTCGGCCGGGGGCCGGGCGGCGTGTTATAGCACGCCCGCCGGCCCCCGTCCCGGTATGGCTATTCCCCGGCGGCGGGGGTGGCGGCGAGCTCGGACCGCAGCCGGGCCGCGCCGAAGGCGACGCCGCGCTTCTCCGGCCCGAAGGCGATCAGCAGGGCGATCACCACGGCCACCACGCCGGTCACCCAGGCCATGGCCAGGGCATAGTCGTTGCCGTTGGTGACGGCGATGTGGGTCTGCAGGGTCAGGTTGATCGCGGCCAGCAGGTTGCCGGTCTGGTAGACGAAGCCGGGGAAGGTGCCGCGCGCCTCCTCCGGCGACAGCTCGTTGAGATGGGCCGGGACCACCCCCCAGGCGCCCTGCACCGCGACCTGCATCAGGAAGGCGCCGGCGGCCAGCAGCACCGGGCCGGAGGAGAAGGCCCAGAGCGGCAGCGCCGGCAGGGCCAGCAGCGCCGCGACCACGATCACCCGGCGCCGGCCGAAGCGCTCCGACAGCAGGCCGCAGGCGATGCCGCCGAGGATGGCGCCGATGTTGTAGACGATGGCGATCAGGCTGACCTCGTGCGGGCCCATGCCGTGCTGGACCTTGAGGAAGGTCGGATAGATGTCCTGGGTGCCGTGGCTGAAGAAGTTGAAGGCGGTCATCAAGAGGATGGCGTAGATCCCGAGCCGCCAGTGCCGCCGCACCGTGTCGCCGAGCGAAATGCCCTCCCGGGTGACTTTGGTCTCGGTCCAGGACGGCGATTCCGGCACGCTGCGGCGGATATACAGCACCAGCAGCGCCGGCAGCACGCCGATCATGAACATGCCGCGCCAGCCGATCGAATCGTAGAACAGGCCGTAGACGATCGAGGCCAGCAGGTAGCCGGTCGGATAGCCGGCCTGCAGCAGGCCGGAGACGAAGCCGCGCGAGCGCACCGGCACCGTCTCCATGGTCAGCGAGGCGCCGACGCCCCATTCGCCGCCCATGGCGATGCCGTACAGCATGCGCAGGATCAGCAGCACGGTGAAGGTCGGGGCGAAGCCCGAGGCGAATTCCAGCAGCGAATAGGCCAGCACATCGACCATCAGCGTCGGCCGGCGGCCGAAGCGGTCGGCGGCGCGGCCGAACAGGAAGGCGCCGAGCGGCCGCATCGCCAGGGTCAGGGTGACCAGCCAGGAGGTGGTCTCGGCGCCGGTGCCGAACTCCTGGGCGATGTCGGTCAGGATGAAGACGAGGAGGAAGAAGTCGAAGGCGTCGAGGGTCCAACCGAGAAAGCTGGCGACGACGACGCTCCGCTGCTGGGCAGTCCATCCCTGCATGTCGGGCCTCTGAGCCGTGGCTGCGGCGGGCAGCGCCCCTTCCATCCGCCCCGTCGCTTAGCGACACCTTCCTCCCGCTCCGGCGCCCGCGTCTCGCGCCGATCGGGCATGGCTCATCTGTGGGGACGGGGCGCTCCGGACGATTCCATCGGCCGGTGCCACCCCCTCACCCGAAATCGCTTCGCGATTTCGACCTCTCCCCAAGGAGAGGTGAAAATTCCCTCTCCTCGGGGAGAGGGAGGGGCCCGGCGCGCAGCGACGGGAGGGTGAGGGGGAGAGCCGGCCTCAGTCGGTGGGCATCTTGTCGATGCCTCCATGCGCGGCCGACCAGGAGACCGGGTCGTGCAGGAATTTCTCGACCTCGGCCAGCGTCTTCGGGTCGAAATGGTTGCCGGCCTTGCAGACCTCCAGCACGTCCCACCACGTGGCCAGCCCGTGCAGCTCGACCCCGATCGATTCGAAGAACTTCGGCGTGTCCTTGAAGATGCCGTAGTTGAAGACGACGAAGACATGCTCCACCACCGCGCCGGCGTCGCGCAGGGCTTGGCAGAACTTGGCCTTGCTGCGGCCGTCGGTGTTCAAATCCTCGACCAGCAGCACCCGCTGGCCCTCGGTCAGCACGCCCTCGATCTGGGCGTTGCGGCCGAAGCCCTTCGGCTTCTTGCGCACATATTGCATCGGCAAGGCGAGGCGGTCGGCGATCCAGGCGGCATAGGAGATGCCGGCGGTCTCGCCGCCCGCCACCGCGTCGATCTTCTCGAAGCCGATCTCGCTCAGGATCACCGAGGTGGCGAAGTCCATCAGCACGCCGCGGATGCGGGGGAAGGAGATCAGCCGCCGCGTGTCGGTGTAGACCGGGCTGGCCCAGCCCGAGGTGAACTTGTAGGGCGTCTCGGCGTTGAAGCTGACGGCGCCGGCCTCGAGATAAGCCTGGGCGGTCAGGCGGGCGATGGTCTTGCGGTCGGGAAAGCTGGTCGAGAGGATCATGGCGGGCTCCGGCGGATTTGGGGTGTCTTAGGGCCGGGGCAGCCATCCGGCAAGCAGGCTTGCGGACTAAAGTACGCACGGCCATGATCCGCCCGCCGCTTCAGGAAGCCCCGCCATGACCGATCGCTTCACGATCCGCCGCCCCGACGACTGGCATCTGCATCTGCGCGACGGCGCCATGCTGCGCGCGGTGCTGCCGCACACGACGGCGCATTTCGCCCGCGCCATCATCATGCCGAACCTGACACCGCCGGTGGTGACCATGGCCGATGCCCGGGCCTATCGCGACCGCATCCTGACGGCGCTGCCCGAGGGCGCGCGCTTCACCCCGCTGATGACCGCCTATCTGACCGAGGGCACCGACCCCGACGATCTCGCCCGCGGCCAGGAAGAGGGCGTGCTGACCGCGGTGAAGCTGTATCCCGCCGGCGCCACCACCAACTCGCATGGCGGGGTGCGCGACCTCGCCAAGGTCCGCCCGGTGCTGGAGCGAATGCAGGCGATCGGCCTGCCGCTCCTGGTGCATGGCGAGGTGGTCGATCCGGAGATCGACATCTTCGACCGCGAGGCGGTGTTCATCGAGCGCCACCTGCAGCCGATCCGCGCCGACTTCCCGGAGCTGCGGATCGTCATGGAGCATGTCACCACCCAGGACGGAGTCGATTTCGTTCTCGACCAGGGCGACGGCCGGGTCGGCGCCACGATGACGCCGCAGCACCTGGTGCTGAACCGCAACGACCTCCTGGTCGGCGGGGTGCGGCCGCACTATTACTGCCTGCCGGTGGTGAAGCGCGAACGCCACCGCCTGGCGCTGCGGGCGGCGGCGACCTCGGGCGATCCGCGCTTCTTCCTCGGCACCGATTCCGCGCCGCATCCGGTGCATGCGAAGGAGACGGCCTGCGGCTGCGCCGGCGTGTTCAACGCCCGGGTGGCGGTCGCCTGCTACGCCCAGGTGTTCGAGGAGGAGGGGGCGCTGGACCGGTTCGAGGCCTTCGCCTCGCTGAACGGCCCGGCCTTCTACGGCCTGCCGGTGAACGAGGAGACCGTCACCCTGGTCCGCGGCGCCGAGGACCTGCCGGAGCGGCTGGCGGTGGCGGGCGGCGACGACGTCCATGTCTTCCGCGGCAAGACCGTGCCGGGCTGGCGGGTGGAGGGCTGAGCCGGGGCGTCACCTCGGCCAGATCTCCAGCCCGACATCCTCCCGGAGGCTGTCGGGAAGCGCTTCGAAACGGCACGGCTTGCGGCGCGGCGTGGTTCGCCGGCTCGGTCGCAATATCAGGAGGGCGCGCAGGCACGTCAGGCTGGTGATGCGCGCGGCAGCCAGAATGAACATGATCGCCTCGCTAAAGAGGCCGGGCTGCAATCGTTGCTGCAGCCCGGCCGAGACGCGGGGGCAGTCCGATCGCTAGAGGTGGAAATACGGGTCGAGCACGCGCACCTCGGTGATGCGCTCCACCGGCAGACCGTTGCGGTTCGCCGCCTGGCGGATCGCTTCCGGCGAGGGCGCGTCGTAGATGCAATAGGTCCGCTTCTTGTCCGGGGTCACATAGGACTGAACCCAGGTGACCCCATCCCGGGCATTGTTGGCGATGACGGCGGCTGCCGTCTGCCGGCCCTGCTGGTCGGGGACCAGGCCGAGACCATCGGGGAACTGGCGTTCGATCATATAGCGTGGCATGGCGTTGTCTCTCCCTTGCGCGGTCCGGGACCGCTTCACCTCGCCACGTTATGTCCGGTGCGAATCCCGCGCATCGGGAGGGCCTCCCTATTTTGCAGCCGGCGCTTCCCCATGTTGCGGCAGCAGCCGCTGTTCCAGGGCAATGCGGGCGGCCTCGCCCCGCGTGCAGGCGCCGAGCTTGGCCAGCACCGACGAGACGTGATGGTCGACGGTCTTGGGCGAGACGTGGAGCCGGGCGCCGATCTGGCCGTTGCTCAGCCCCTGGGTCAGGCACTCCAGGATCTCCAGCTCGCGCGAGGTCAGGCCCAGCGGGTTCTGGCGGGTCGCGGCCCTCGGGCCGCGCGGAACCCGGCGCACCCCTTCGACTCGCATCCGCTGGCGCAGCGCCGCGGCCGCCGGGGCGGCGCCGAGCCGGTCGAAGATCTCGAGCGCCGCCAGCCTGGCCGGCATGTCGCCGTCGGCCAGCGCGCGCGCCTGCTCATAGGGGCAGCCCAGCCGCTCCCAGGCCGCGGCAGCACCCTGCCAGTCGCCTTTGACCTGCAGCAGGAAGGGACGGGCGGCCCAGCGCGGCGGATCGTTGCGGTCGCCGGCCCGCCAGCGCCAGAAGGAGAACTCGCCCGCATGCCAGCGGTGGCCGTGCCGGACCGCGAGGTCGTAGGCCGCAGCCGCTTCCGCCATGGTGCGCTCGGGCTGATCGGCCAGCCAGGCGGCCTCGGCCCGAGCGGCGCGCGCCGGCGCCAAGCGTTGCAGCGTGTCGGTCTGCAGCACCAGGTCGAGCGCTTCGTCCAGCACCGCGGCCACGCCCGGATCGCCGCGCCGCGCCCGCACCCGGCCGAGCGCGACGAGCGCCATGATGCGGCTGACCATGGCGACATGCGGACCCTCGATCAGCGCCGTCGCGATCTCGGCGGCCTCGTCCCACCGGCCCTGATAGAGCCGTGTCAGGGCGAGCCAGGACCGCATGTAGTGGTTGGCATGGTCCAGGTCGCGCTCGGCGGTGTAGGCGATGCCGGAGGCGAGGTGAGCCTCGGCCTCGGCGAAGCGGTATTGCTCGCCATAGCAGGAGCCGAGATCGGAATAGGACTGGCCGACCAGCGCATCCAGCCCGGCCTTCCGTGCCAGGGCCAGGCCACGCTCCAGATGCAGCCGGCCCCGCTCGTTGCCGAAGACCAGCATGGCCGCGCCGAAGACGTTCTCCGCCGCGGCGACGATGGCGTCGTCGCCGAGCCGCGTGGCCAGATCGATTGCCTTGCGGCCCCAGCGCACTGCCGGCCGGCGGTCGCGATGCAGCATCCGCAGATGCGCCTGGATCCGATAGGCATTGGCCAGCTGGCGGGTCGGCGGCATCGCCTCCAGCACCTCGATGGCGCGGCGGCTGGCCTCCTCGGCGGCGGCGTTGCGGCCGCTGCGGACCAGGGGCCAGGCCAGGGCGGCCAGGTTCTCGCCCTCCTTCAGCCGGTCGCCGGCCCGGCGCCACAGTGCGATGGCGTCGTCCCGCGCCCGGCAGGCCTCGGCGAGGTCGTCGACGATGGCGCATTCCTCGGCATAGGCTTCGAGCAGCCTTGCGCGCTCGGTCGGTGCCCGGTCCGCGGCGAAGGCCAGGACGCGCCGGTACTGGCTGGCCGCCGCGCCATGGGCGCCGGCGGCGGCCGCAGCCCGCGCCGCGGCGGGGCCGAATTCGAGGACGGCCGCGCCATCGCCCGCGCCCTCGGCGAAATGCGCCAGCTGGGCTTGGTCGCCGCGCCCGGCCTCCGCGGATTTGAGGCCGGCGAGCGCCGCCCGACAGATCTCCCGCCGCCGGCCGGGATCGAGGCCGGCCAGCACGGCATCCCGGACCAGCTCGTGCCGGAAGGCGACGCCGGTCTCGGCCGATGCCAGCAGCCCCGCGGCGAGGCAGTCGGAGAGGCCGTCCACGGCGCCGCGTTGCGTCCGTTCGAGCATCGCGTGCTCGACCCGGCTGCCGATCACCGCGGTCGTCTCCAGCATGGCCCGTGCGGCTGGTTGCAGCTTCGCGGCGCGCGCCAGCACCGCATCATAGACCGTCTGCGGAACGCCCCGTCCGGCATGGGCCAGGACCTCTGCCAGGAAGAATGGGTTGCCACCGGTCTGCCGGTGCAGCGTGCGGGCCTCGAACGGCAGGTCGGCGATCAGCTGGCGCACGGCGTCGACCGTCAGGCTGCGCAGCTCGATGCGGCGGACGATCCGCGACATCGCCAGATCGCCCAGGAGCAGGCGCAGCGGATGCTGGGCGCCGACCTCGTCGGCGCGATAGGTCAGGATGATCAGGACGGGATCGTCGACAATGCGGCGGCCGAGATACTTGACCAGGTCGAGCGTCGCCTCATCGGCCCAATGGACGTCCTCGACCAGCAGGATGACGGGCTGCGGCTGGCCGCGCAGCAGGTCGAGCATGGTGGAAAACAGGGCGGCGCGGGGCGCCTCGGCCTCGAGCTGGGCCAGCAGCCGCCCGCCGGTCTGGCGGGCGATGTCGTAGAGCGGGCCGAGCGGCGACGGGGTGAACAGCGAATCGCACTGACCCTTGAGCAGCCTGGCCGTCCGGCCGGCCGTGGCGATGAAGCGATCGACGAAGCTGGTCTTGCCGATGCCGGCCTCGCCGCTGACCAGCACGATGCGGCCCTCGCCGGCCGTCGCCTCCTTGAGAGCGACCGCCAGCGCCTGCAACTCGTGGTCGCGTTCGAGCAGCTCCATAGGCCCAGCCCCGGTGCGGAAGGGACCACTGTGCCTGAACTTCTGGGCAGGATCACGTCGAAGGCGTGGGCGCCGCTGCCCTGATCGCAGGACGATCTTCCATCGCCGGCCGATCCGGCATGGCCGGCCGCCCATTGCCGGAATCATGCCTGCCAACGGGCGAAAAGTCCTCTCGGCAGGGTTGTGGTCTGGCCGTCAGAGACGTCGGAACACGACGCTCAGATTGTTCGCCGGCATCTCGGTGACGGCGGGGCCCGAGAAGCCCGCCGCGGCGGCGAGCGCCGCGACGGCCTCCAGCTCCCGCAGGCCCCAGGACGGGTCGCGGCCGCGAAGGTCCCGGTCGAAGGCTTCGTTGCTCGGCGCCGTGGGGACGCCGGCGCGGCGATAGGGGCCATAAAGGTACAGCGGCGCGCCCGGCGGCAGGATGGCGGCGGCGCCGCGCATCAGCCCTTCGGTCGCGGCCCAGGGCGAGATGTGGATCATGTTGATGCACAGCACTGCATCCGCCGCCGTGACCGGCCAGGACGGCGCCGCGGCGTCCAGCGCCAGAGGCGGGCGCAGATTGGCCAGGCCGCTCTCGGCCGCCCAGGCGGCGATGCTCTGCCGCGCCTCTGGATTCGGGTCGGAGGGCTGGAACACCAGCTCCGGCAGCGCCCGCGCGAAATGCAGGCTGTGCTCGCCCGAGCCGCTGGCGATCTCCAGCACCGTGCCGGTTCGCGGCAGCACGCCGCGCAGCACGGCGAGGATCGGGTCCCGGTTGCGCGCGGCCGCAGGTGCCTGCTGGCGGTGGTCGGTCATCATCCTCTCCATCGCACTTCGCCGGCATCCCTGGTCGATGCGGCGTCGTCGACTTCCATAGCCCATCCGGCCACACTGCGTCGCGCGGCTCCGCGCCGCGACCCCGGCCAGGAGATCCGACCATGCCCCACGCCACCGTCGACGGCTGCCGGCTGCACTACCGCTTCGACGGGCCCGAGGACGGGCCGCCGCTGCTGCTGTCCCATGCGCTCGGCGTCGATCTCGAGATGTGGCAGCCGCAGGTGCCGCGACTCGCCCGGCGCTTCCGGGTGCTGCGCTACGACCATCGCGGCCATGGCGGCAGCGACGCGCCGGCCGGGCCCTGCAGCCTGGACCGGCTGGGGCGGGACGCCGTCGGGCTGCTCGACGCGCTCGGCATCGCCCGCACCGATGTCGTCGGCCTGTCGCTCGGCGGCATGCTGGCGCTGTGGCTCGGCATCCACGCGCCGGACCGGGTCGGCCGGCTGATGCCCAGCTGCACCACCGCCTATGCCGGCGGCGCCGAGCTCTGGGACCCGCGGATCGAGGCGGTGCGGCGGGACGGCATGGCGGCGCTGGTCGACGGCGTGATCGGCCGCTGGTTCAGCCCGGGCTTCCGCGAGCGGGCGCCGGAGGCGGTCGACGGCATCCGCCGCAAGCTGCTGGCGACCTCGCCTATAGGCTATGCCGCCACCTGCGCCGCGATCCGCGACATGGACCAGCGCGACACGATCGGCCGGATCCGGGCGCCGACATTGGTGCTGTCGGGCACCCAGGACCAGGGCACGCCGCCGGAGCGGGGGCGGGAGATCGCGGCTGCGGTGCCGGGCGCCGGCTTCCTGGCCCTTGACGCCGCCCACATCGCCAATATCGAGCAGGCGGACGCCTTCACCGCGGCGGTCGAGAGCTTCCTCGACTGACGTCAAAGCACAAAATCGGTCGCCCGCAAGGCGTGGTCGGCGATCACGGCAATGGCGAAATCGGGCTGCTTGTCGCCTGCGATATCGCCGTAGACGACCTGGTAGCCCCCCGAGACCACCACCCGCAGCTCTCCTCCCTTTCCCGTGAACGCGCCGGTGCCGAAGGTGAAGCCATTGTCCGTCGTCGCGTAGTTGCCGTCGGATTCAATGGGCGAGAGATCGATCTTGTCCCCTTGAGCCGAGGAGAAGTCGGCGATCACGTCCCGGTAGATCGCTGCCGTCAGGCTGTCGATCTTGTCGGTGTAGACGAAGCGATCCGCGCCGGAGCCGCCTTTCAGCACATCAGCGCCCATGCCGCCCTGAAGCACATCGTTGCCGGCGCCGCCCCAAAGCGTGTTCTTGGCGGAGTCCCCCGTGATCCGGTCGGCGAAACTTGATCCGATAATCTGCTCGACGCTCGTCAGCACGTCGCCCGCCGCCTCGCCGGTGTTGTGTGCCACCACGCTGAGATCGACGGTCACGCCGGCGGTGGCCCGTTCATAGATCGCGGTGTCGATGCCGGCACCGCCGTCGAAGCGGTCGGCGCCGGGACCGCCATAGAGCAGGTCGTTGCCGTTTTCTCCGTTGAGCTGGTCGTTGCCGCCCTCGCCGTCGAGCCGGTCGTCCCCGGCTCCGCCATAAAGGGCATCGGCGCCGGCACCCCCCTTCAATGTGTCCACTCCGCCAGCGCCGGAAAGGGCATCGTCCCCGCCGCGGCCCCACAGGACATTGTCGCTGACATCGCCGGCCAACTGGTCAGCATGCTCCGATCCCAGCACCTGTTCGATCCCGGACAGCGTGTCGTCCCGCGCGTCGCCGCTGTAGCCGCGGCCGGCGACGAGATTGACGATGACTCCGGCACTGCTGCCGGTGTAGCTGGCCGTATCGATGCCCGCGCCGCCGTTCAGAGTGTCCGCGCCGGCCGCGCCTTCGAGGATGTCGTTGCCGTCTTCGCCCCTGACGACATCGTCGCCAGTGCCGCCATAGATCGCGTCGTCGTCGCCTCCGCCCCACACCGAGTCGTTGTCCGCCCCGGCATCGATCGAATCGGCGCCGCTGCCGCCCGTGATCACATCGCGGCCAGCGTCGCCGACCAAGCTGTCGTCCCCGTCGACTCCGTGCAGGGTATCATTGCCGACACCGCCATAGGCACGGTCACCGCCCTTGGATCCAACGAGGAGGTCATCACCGGCCATACCGAACATCGTCGTTGGGACGGTCGCGGCGGAGTTGCCCTCGATCCCGTCGTTGCCTGCGGACCCGATGAACGTTTCGACCGAGTACAACTCGAAAGTGATGCGCTTGCCGTCGACCTCGCTCGAATAGATGGCCATCCACAGCTGTTCGCCTGGATGTGGATTGTATCCGACCAGGCCCGTCATGAATTGGAGATCAGGCGGCAGGCGGCTGAAATCGACGGTGTCGTTGCCAGCTCCGCCATTGACCACATAGCGGTTCTCCGGGCCGTCGGAGGGGTCAAGATTCGAGAAGTCGAGCTTGAAGCTGTCGTTGCCGGCGGTGCCGGTCAGATTGACGAACATATGTCCCCCTTCGAAATGCCGAAGCCAAAAATACGATTCGTGACCAGACAGTATTCCTCACATCAACCGCAATAGGGAGATCCGGCGTTGTCGGAACCGGCCGCCTACCCCGCCGGCTTGCGGGCAGCGGCCAGCAGCAGGCCGAAGCCGATCATCAGCCCGCCGGAGATCCGGTTGAACCAGCGGAACGGCCGGGCGCTGCGGACGTAGCGGCCGAGGCGGGCGCCGATCAGGGCGTAGATCGTGATCGCCACCCCCTCCAGCACCAGGAAGCTGGCGCCGAGCAGGATGAAGCTGGCGGCGTAATCCTGCGGCACCACGAATTGCGGGAAGAAGGCGGTGAAGATCAGGACCGCCTTCGGGTTGCCGGCCGCGACCCAGAATTCCTGCCGGATCAGCGCGCCGAGCGGCTGGGGCGGCCCGGCCGCGGCCGGACCCGGCGCCGGGGCGTCGGCTCGCAAGAGCTTGATGCCGAGCCAGATCAGATAGGCGGCGCCCAGCCATTTCACCACCGCGAAGGCCAGCTCCGAGGCGGTCAGCAGCGTGCCGAGGCCGAGCCCGGCGATGGCGATCATGATGGCGAAGGCAACCAGCCGGCCCGAGGCGGCGGCCACGGCGCGCGGCGTGCCGTCGCGCGCGCCGTTCGACAGCGACAGCAGGTTGTTCGGCCCGAACGCCATGTTCAGCGCGAAGCAGGCGGGCAGGAAGAGCAGGTAGTCGTCGAGCGTCATGGTCGGTCTCCGGAGGGCACAGCCTGCCAGAGATCGGGCCGCGGCGGAACCGCCGGCAAAGCAGGGCGCGGCGACAGAATTCGATCGCATGATGTGATAATTTTCGCAAAATGGATTCTATGAGATTGCCGCGACGTCATCTCGTATTCATTGATCTCTGGTCGAGATCGTTGGCATACTCAGATTTCATCGAAGGTTTTGAGAGAGGTTTCGTGCTGATCTCTTTCGACAAGGTCGCGATGCGGGCCTATCTCGGCGGGGTCGAGCCGGTGCTGTTCCGGCTGCGCAAGGAGCAGCGCCTGCGCATCTGGGGGCTGGGCGCCGCCGACCTGCCGGAGGCGGCGCTGCGGCTGCAGACCGAGGGCTGCTGCGGCGGGCATCTCTGCCACCACATGGTGACGGCGCATCGCGACTATCTCGCGAAATACACGCGGCGCGGGCCGGACGGCGTCGCCCGGCTGTGGCAGGGCACGCCCTGCCTGCTCGACCTGACCCCCTTCGCCGATGCCGAGGCCTATGAGAAGGAGATTCGGAAGCACTCCTTCGGCTACATCCTGCGCGAGACCCGCAAGGCCGCGAAGGCGGGCTACCGCTGCCGGATCTTCGATCGCTTCGCCCAGGGCGACGACATGCGCGACATCGAGGCGTCGAAGCTGTTCCGCTCCGGCGGGCCGGTGCCGCAGGCCTTCGTCCAGCGCTTCGGCCGCGGCAACGGCGTGAAGGGCGACCCGTGGCTCGACGCCGAATGTCCGGAGCATTGGGCGGTCGACTGGGGCGTGTTCATCGAGGATGACGGGCGCGACCGGCTGGTCGGCACCATCGTGCTGCGCCGGATCGGCAACATCATCCGCATCGTCAGCTTCCTCGGCCATGCCGACCACCTGTCCTCGGGCGCGATGAAGCTGCTGTTCGTCGAGATCGCGCGCTGGCTGCTGCGCCGCGAGGACCCGCGGGTGCGCGGCGTACGCTTCGTCCTCTACGGCGCCCTGGAGCAGGGCGGGCTGGGCCTGCTGCACTGGAAGCGCCGCCTTCTGGTCCGGCCCTTCGTCTTCGCCGACCCGGTGCCCGCCGGCCTCAGCCTGGCCGGTGGAACACGCCGCGCATGACCGGGACGAAGCCGTCCTGCCCGGTCGGCCGGCTCTCGATCTCATGGGTGAAGCGATCCGGTCCGACGGTGAAGACCGATCGGCCGATCCCGCGTGGCGTATGCTTCTCCAGCACCAGCCGGTCGCCCTCCCAGGCTCCGCGCGATGGGGTCAGCGGCGGCCAGCCGTAGCTGTCGAACCAGAACCAGACGATCTCCTCCGCCGCCGGGTCGACGGTCAGCACGCCATGCGCGTCGAAGCGATAGCCGCCCGACCGCTCCTCGCTGAAATCATGGATCAGCGCCAGGCCGGCGCGGTCGAAGCGGAACTCCCAGCGGCCGCGCGCCGGCCCACCCGGCCCCCAAGGGTTGGGAAACACCTCCTCCTCGCCCTGCCAGACGCCTTCGAGCCGGGCGAGCGATCGGTGCAGCGGGCCGGGGGGCAGGGGTGTCATCGACGCCTCGTGGTGGAACTGGGCGCACCCTAGCCATCCGTCGAATGGCGTGCTAACGGGAACAGGCCTGACGATTGCTCATTCTGGCCAATCCGTGCCGATCGAGATCCGCCGCTTCCGCCATGACGGTCGTTTCGACAGCCCGATCCATGCGCATGACCGCGGCCAGCTCTTCGCCCTCGACCAGGGCCTCGCCCTGATCCGCAGCGGCGTCGGCGACTGGATCATGCCGTCCGGCCGGCTGTGCTGGATGCCGGCGGGCGTGCCGCATGGCGTGCTGACGCTGGGGCCGGTGGCCGGCACCAGCCTCTACCTCGATGCCGCCGGCCTGCCGCCGCGGCCGGCGGTGCTGCGGGCGCCGCCGCTGGCCCTCTCGCTGCTGGCCCGGATCGCCGAGGTCGAGGACCCTGGCCGCGGGGAGCGGCTGCTGGCGGTGCTGCTGGACGAGCTGGGCGCCGCGCCGGAGGAGCCGTTGCGCCTGCCGACGCCGCGCGATCCGCGGCTGCGCCGGATGACGGCGGCGCTGGCCGCCGACCCGGCCGATCGGCGCCGGCTCGACGACTGGGCGGCGGCGCTGGGCCTGCCGAAGCGCACCCTGGTGCGGCGCTTCAAGGCCGAGACGGGCCTGGGCTTCGTGCAGTGGCGGCACCATGCCCGGCTGATCCGCGCCGCCGCGATGCTCGGCGACGGTGCCTCGGTGACCGAGGCGGCGCTGGCCGTCGGCTATGACAGCGTCAGCGCCTTCATCACCCGCTTCCGTGCCGGCTTCGGCGTCACGCCCGGGCGGTTCGGCATCGATCGGGGCTGACCCGTGCCGCAAATAAGGCGGGCCGTGACCCCGGATCGGCTCGGTGCCGCCATGTTTTGCCGGCTGAACTGGTGGGGCAACATGCCCGGGGGAATGGCCTTGATGGATCGCGACGCTTCGACCGTATTGCAGAGAGACAGGGACAATGAGGCTTCGGGCCCATCCCGGCCGGGACGGGCCAGCCGTTCTGCCGAGAACGAGGCGCGGATCGTCGCCCATCTGCGCGCTGTGCTGCTGGGCTGCGGCCGCTCGCCGGTCTGGAGCTAGTCCGGGTACTCCAGCGAGGGATACCAGTCCACGCCGCGCCCTTCGGGCGTCATGTCCAGCACGGTCCACAACGGGGCCGGGTCGGGTGCGCCGCGCGGGTCCTGGCCAGGGTCGCTGGCGATCATCTCCTGCGACCAGAAGTGACGGATGGTGCCGTCCCTGCGGGTGAAAACGGCGGCCCCGCCACTATCCAATCCGCCGTCCGGGCTCCCGGCATAGTCGCGCGTGAAGGCGTCGGTGAGAGCGCTCGCCAGCCTGAGGTTTTTCCAGCCTCGCTCGCGCTTCACCGCCGCGAGCCGCTTCAACGGCGAGCGAGCGACGACCACAAGCGATGCCCTCTGAGCGATGTCGTCGGCGTTGCCGTCCCAGGCGTCGAGCAGGTTCGTGCACATCGGGCATGGCCGCTTCCGCTCGGGACCGAACATGTAGTTGTAGACCACCAGAGTCTGCTGATCGCCGAACAGGCCGGCGAGATCACTCGGGCCGTCTTCGGTCTCGAACCGATCGTCACCGGTCACCGGACCGCCAGGCGGCAGCGCCCGGCGCATCGCCGCCACCCGCTCGATCTGGCGGCGGAGCTCGAACTCCTGGGCGAGCAGCGCCTGTCGCGCTGCCCGGTACTCAACGCTCTCATTGGGGATGCGAATGGGACTTTCGCGGGCGAGCTGATCGGCGGGGACATAAGTCTCGGCTTTGGCGTTCATGGGTCGACTCCGGAAGTATCCGTCTCCAAGACGATTGGAGCGCGTCCGGGCCGACACGGCCGACGGCATATTTTTCATCGGACCCGCTGTCGGGGTCGGCTTTCACCCGCCGGCGCCAGACACGTCGTTCCGCTCTAGCTGCTGCCGAGCACCTCGGCGCTGGGCCGGGCGGCGACGCGGTCCCACCAGGCGGCCAGCCGCTCGTGCCGGGCCAGCAGGTCGCGCCCTTCCGGTGCCATCCGGAAATAATCGAGGATCGGCGCCGCATGCAGGTCGGCGAGGCTGAGGGCGCCGCCCAGCAGCCAGGGGCCGCCGCCGAGGAAGCCCTCGAGCACGTCGAGGCACATCCCGGCCCGGGGCAGGGCGGCGGCGATTAGCGCCTCGTCGCTCGGCCGGCCCGCCCGCGGCTTCGACACCCGTTCGACATAGATATCCCAGACCAGCGGGCGGTAGGCGTAGCTGTCCAGCACGCCGATGATCTGCGTCATCCGGGCCCGGCCGCGGGCGTCGGCGGGCTGCAGCGCCGGCCCGGGGAAGGCCTCGTCGACATAGCGGGTGATCGCCGCGGTCTCGTACAGCGCGAAGCCGTCATGCTCGAAGGCGGGGATGCGGCCGAAGGGGTGGCGGCTGAGATAACCCGGCGGCGGCCCCTCGGCGGCGAAGATGTCGACCTCGACCAGGTCGAACGCCACGCCCTTCTCCTGCAGCGCCAGCAGCGCGGCGCGGACATAGACGCTGTAGCCGGCGCCGTAGAGGATCGGGGTCACGGGATCTCGACCTTCCGCTCGGCGTCGATCACCAGGAGGTTGTTCCGCTCCAGCTGATAGCGGCCGGTGTAGGTGCCGGGTTTCCAGCCGTCCGGCGGAGCGCGCCGGCCGCTAAACACGGACCAGAGGTTCTTCGATTCCGCCAGCACCGTCCGGTCCCGGTGCACCGGCTTGCCGTCCGGGCCGGCGATGGTGACGGTCTGGGTATCGCCGCCTCGTACGCCGAAGCTTTCGGCCCACATCACCAGCGGCGCGTTCCGGCCGCCCTTGAGGTCGGCATAGTCGCCGCGGCGGGCGGTCTCCCAGTCGGCCGGGCCGGCGGCGAAGCCGGCGATCAGCAGGGCGGTCGGGATATAGGGCACATCCGCGGCCCACAGCGGATGGCCGGCCGTCTCGCAGCCGGAGCCGATCGGCAGCGCGGTAAAGGGGTCGATGAAGGTGGCGGTCCCTGCATCCTCCCTGAACACGCTGAACTCGACATGCGGGAACTCGGTGTTGCCGGACAGGCCGATCTGGCCCAGCGGCTGTCCGGTCTTGACCGTATCGCCCTTCTTCACCCGGACGCTGCCCTGCTTCATATGGGCATAGCGGGTGAACCAGCCGCCGCCATGGTCGATGGTGACGCCGTTGCCGCCCTTGACGTCCTTGACGGCCTCGGCGCCGCGTTCCTTGACCGAGATGTCCGGCTCGCCGTCGCGGATGCCGGCCACGGTGCCGTCGGCCGCCGCCAGGATGTCGACGCCCTTGCGCATCGCGGCGAGGTCGGGCAGGCGGATGTCGGTGCCGTTGTCGCCGTTGTAGCCCAGGCGATCGCAGCGGAAGTTGCCGAAGCGCGGCCCGGCGACGGCGTCGACATAGTTCTGGATGAAGCAGTCCTGCCCCAGGGTGCAGGCGACCGGCCAGGCGAAGCGCGGCTCCTGCTCCTGCGCCGACGCGGCGGCGGGCGCGACGAGCAGGACGAGTCCGATCAGGGCGCTCCGCATCATCCGTCTTCTCCGTCTACAGCGTCACCACCCGGATCCGCCGGCCCTGCACCGCCAGGGCGATGCCGCCGCGCTTCAGCGCCAGCGCATCCTCGCCGAACATCTCGCGGCGCCAGCCATGCAGCGCCGGCACCTGGGCGTTGTCGTCCATGGCGATGGCCTCGAGGTCGTCGCTGCCGGCGACCAGCTTCTGGGCCACGCCCTCATCCTCGCATTTCATCTTCAGCAGCACGCGCATCAGCTCGACCAGCGGCGCGATGCCGGGCGGGGTCGGCGGGCGCTGCGCCAGCTTCGGCGCCTGGTCGGGCGGCGTCGCCAGGCCGCGCTCGACCGCCGCGATCAGCCCCTGGCCCTGCCAGCCTTCGGCCATGTTCCGGCTCATGCCGCGGATCCGGGCCATGCCGTCGATGTCGCGCGGGCTGTGCGCCGCGATCTCCAGCAGGGCCTCGTCCTTCATGATGCGGCCGCGCGGGATGTCGCGCTTCTGCGCCTCGCGCTCGCGCCAGGCCGCCACCTCGCGCAGGATCGCCAGGAACTTGGCCGAGGCGTTGCGCGGCTTCAGCCGCAGCCACGCCTGGTCCGGCTCGGTGCGGTAGGTGCCGGGGTCGCACAGGATCGCCATCTCCTCGGCGAGCCAGGCTTCACGGCCGGACTTGGCCAGCTGCTGGCGCAGCGCCTCATAGGCCGGGCGCAGATGGATGACGTCGGCCAGCGCATAGTCGATCTGACGCTCGGTCAGCGGGCGATGCGACCAGTCGGTGAAGCGCGACGACTTGTCGATCCGGGCATTGGCCAGCTTGCCGACCAGGTTCTCGTAGCTGACCGATTCGCCGAAGCCGCAGACCATGGCCGCGACCTGGGTGTCGAACAGCGGCGTCGGCACCCGCCCGGTCAGATGGTCGAAGATCTCCACGTCCTGGCGGGCGGAGTGGAAGACCTTCAGCACCTTCGGGTCGTGGACCAGCGCGAACAGCGGCGCCAGGTCGATGCCGGGCGCCAGCGGGTCGATCGCGGCGGCCTCGTCCAACCCGGCGATCTGCACGAGGCACAGCTTCGGCCAGAAGGTGTGCTCGCGCATGAACTCGGTGTCGATGGCGATGTAGTCGGCCGCTGCCATGCGATCGCAGAAGGCGGCGAGCTCGGCGGAGGAGGTGATCAGAGTCATCCCTGCCGTTGTAGCGGATGAAACCCCCGGTTGCCGAGAGCTTTACGTCGATCCGCCGAACGGAATGCCGCCGGTGGCGAATCCGGCTAGTCTCGACCGCGAACCGGGGTGGGGCCGGGGCGAGACCAAGGCCATGCTTTCGCCATGGCCGTGCGGGAGCGTGGAGGCGACGGCAAGGAGGGCCGCATGAGACGATCCCTGGCATCCATGGCGGCCGCCGCGATTCTGGCGGCGACGGCGTCCTTCGCCGGCGCGGCCGGGGAGGCGCCGCCTGGCCTGTTCCGGGTCGGCGACACCGGCGTGCGCTGCCTGAAGCAGCCCTGCCCGTGGCGCGGCGTGGTGCCGGTCGACGACGAGAGCGTCGCGGCCGGAGCCGTCCCCCCGGCCTATGCCGGCGACGCGCCGCCGGTGATCGCGGCGCGGGCCGAGCAGCTGGATCAGCTGCGGCGCGAGATCTGGCGCGCCTGGGCTTCGGGCGGCTGTCTGCTGGTCCATGGCCGCTTCGACCGCCGCGGCGCCGCGGCGGTGCCGGTGCTGTCGGTCGACCGGGTGATCGGGCCGTGCAGCCGATGATCTAGCCCAGCTCGTCGAACAGGCGGTGCAACTCGGCGCGTCCTTCGAAGCCGATTCCGGGTCGCTGCGGCAGGTCGGCGAATCCGTCCCTGACGACGGCGCCGTCCTCGATCCCGCCCAAGGGCTGGAAGCTGAGCGGGTTGACCTCGGCGCCGCCCAGCTCGAGGGCGGCGACGACATGGAGAGCGAAGAGATGGCCGCCATGGGGCCAGAACGCCCGGCGCGGCCAGCCGGCGGCGGTCATGGCATTGATGATCTGCAGGTATCCGGGCAGGCCGTAGCAATGCACCGGGTCGAACAGCAGGATGTCGCGGTCGGGCCGCAGTCCGCCATGCAGCGCCAGCAGCCTGGCCTCGGCCGCCGAGAACAGCGCCTCGCCGGCCGCGATCGGCCCGGGATAGGCCGCGGCCACGGCTGCTTGCGCCGAGAAGTCGTGCGGGTCGCAGACATCCTCGAACCACCACAGGCCGAGCGGCGCCAGGGCGGCGGCCGCTGCCAGCGCGGCGGGGCCGTCATAGGCGTTCATGGCATCGACGGCGAGTTGGCCAGGCCCTCCCAGCGCCGCGGACGCGACCTCGATCCGCCGCAGATCCTGCGCCAGCCCGGCCGTGCCGATCTTGATCTTGGCGCGGGTGTAGCCGAGATCGGCCAGCCGCCGCATCTCGTCCCCCAGCCGCGCGAGGTCGTCGGCCGGGTATGGATAGCCGCCGCCGGCATAGACCGGCACGCGCTTCAGGGCCGGCCGTCCCAGGCGGTCGGCGAGGAAGCGATGCAGCGGCAGGCCGGCGATCTTGGCGGCGGCGTCCCACAGCGCCATGTCGAGCGTGCCGACGGCGACGCAGCGCTCGCCATGGCCGCCTGGCTTCTCTCCGGCCATCATCGCGGCCCAGGCCCGGAACGGGTCGAGATTGGTGCCGGCCGCATCGGCCAGGGCGCCGTCGGCCGCGGCCAGCAGCCGCGGTGCGAAGCGTTCCCTGATTAGCCCGCTTTGCGCGAAGCGGCCGATCGAGCCGAAGCCGTAGCCGACCACCGGCCGGCCGTCGCGCACCATGTCGGTGACGACCGCGACGATGCTGGTGGTCAGCCCGCCGGACGGAATCGTCGGATCGGTGTAGCGCGATATGGCGACCGAACGCTCCCGGATGTCGACGATCCGCATCGGCTGGCTCCTGGTTGCGGTGCCCGGCGCACCGTAGCAACCGGACCGGCCGCTGTCGCCGTGACGCTACCCCTCCCAGTCCAGGCCGACGTCGAGAATGGGCGCGCTGTGGGTGATCCAGCCGGCGGAGATCAGGTCGACGCCGGTGGCGGCGATCGCCGGCACCGTCTCCGCGGTCACCCGGCCGGAGGCCTCGGTCACAGCCCTGCCGTCGACCCTTCGCACGGCCTCGCGCAGCTGGTCCGGGGTCATGTTGTCCAGCAGCACGGCGTCGACGCCCTCGGCCAGCGCCTCGTCGAGCTGGCCGAGCGTGTCGACCTCCACCTCGATCTTCACCAGATGCCCGACCGCGGCGCGGGCCCGGGCGATCGCCGGCCGCACCCCGCCGGCCACGGCGATGTGGTTGTCCTTGATCAGCACGGCGTCGTCGAGGCCGAAGCGGTGGTTGACGCCGCCGCCGGCGCGGACCGCGTGCTTCTCCAGCGCCCGCAGCCCCGGCGTGGTCTTGCGGGTGCAGGCGATGCGCGCCTTGTGCGGCCGGGCGGCGGCGACCAGCGTCGCGGTGGCGGTGGCGACGCCGGATAGGCGGCACAGCAGGTTCAGCGCCACCCGCTCCGCCGCCAGGATCGGACGGGCCGGGCCGTCGATCCGGATCACCGCATCGCCCGGCGCCACCCGGCTGCCGTCCGGTCTCAGGATGGCGACGGCGATGGCCGGGTCGAGCAGGCGGAAGGCCAAAGCGGCGGCGTCGGTGCCGGCCACGGTGCCGGGCTGACGCGCGGCGAGGATGCCGCGCATCCGGGCTTCGGCCGGGATCACCGCGGCGCTGGTGATGTCGCCGGCGCGGCCGAGGTCCTCGGCCAGCGCGGCGCGGACCACCGGCTCGACCAGCAGGACGGGGAGGGACAGGAGATCCATGGTCGGCCTCACGGGCGGGCGGTGCCGGTGCGGGGGGCGTCGCCCTCCAGCACATCGGCGAGGGTCAGGAAGGAGGGGGCGGAGGCCGGGTCGGCCTCGGGCTGGTCGTTGCGGCACTGGGCGCCGCGGCTCTCGCGCCGGCGCAAGGCGGCGGTCGCGATCAGCAGGCCGGCCAAAGCGCGGTCGGACAGGGCCGAGGGCGCGGCGTCGGCCAGGGGGCGCAGCGCCGTGATCGCGGCGATCAGCCCGGCGCCATCGCGGACCACGCCGACATGGCGCTCCATCAGCCCGCGCAGCGTGGCGACGATGCCGGCATCCGGGGCGGGACGGCGGGCGGCGCCGAGCGGCAGCGGGCGCAGCGGCGGCCGGGCGTCGCCGCCGAGGATATCCGCGGCGATCCAGCCGGCATAGGCCAGGGCCTCGAGCAGCGAGTTGCTGGCCAGGCGGTTGGCGCCGTGCAGGCCGGTCGCCGCCACCTCGCCCGCGGCCCAGAGGCCGGGCACGGAGCTGCGGCCGTGGCCGTCCACCGCGACGCCGCCCATGTGGTAATGCGCGGCCGGACGGATCGGGATCGGCTGCCGGAACGGGTCCAGCCCCGCCTCGCGGCACAGCGCGGTGACCTTGGCGAAGCGCTGCAGCCGATCGCCCAGCGGGCGCGTGTCGAGGAACACCGGCTCGCCGGCCATGACCTTGCGGAAGACGGCGCGGGCGATGACGTCGCGCGGGGCCAGATCGCCCTGCGGGTGGTTCGCCATCACCCGATCGCCGGACGCCGCGACCAGCACGGCGCCTTCGCCGCGCAGCGCCTCGGTGGCCAGCGGCATCGGATCGCGGCCGACGGCCATGGCAGTCGGGTGGAACTGCACGAACTCCAGGTCGCGCAGCACCGCCCCGGCCCGCGCCGCCAGGGCCAGGCCGGTGCCGGCGGCGCCGAGCGGGTTGGTGGTATGGGCGTAGAGGCCGCCGACCCCGCCGGTGGCCAGCACCACGGCCCGGGCCGGGATCGCCACCGGCGCGCCGTCCTCCCAGGCCAGCACGCCGCACACGCCCGCCTCGTCGCGCAGCAGGCCGGTGGCGTGGGCGTGGCGGACGGCGATGCGGGGATCGGTTTCGACGGCCTGGGCCAGGGTGCGCAGCACCGCGGCGCCGGTGCCGTCGCCGCCGGCATGGACGATGCGGCGGCGGGCATGCGCGGCCTCCAGGCCCAGGGCAAACCCGCCGGTCTCGGCCCGGTCGAAGGGCGCGCCCAGCTCGGCCAGCCAGGCGATGCAGCCGGGCGCGGCCGCGGTGACGCGCCGCGCCACCTCGGGGTCGCCCAGCCCGGCCGCGGCGGCCAGCGTGTCGGCGGCGTGCAGCGACGGGTCGTCGTCGGGGCCCAGCGCCGCGGCGATGCCGCCCTGGGCCCAGCCGGTGGCGGCCTCGGCCCCGACCGGCGCGGCGGACAGCAGCAGGACCGGCAGCGGCGCCAGCCGCAGCGCCGTGGCCAGCCCGGCGATGCCGGCGCCGATCACCACGACGCGGTCCTGCGGGCGGGCAGAGATCGCGTCCATCAGCGCACCTCCAGCATGCGTTCGACCGCGGTGCGGGCGCGGGCCGCCACGGCGGGGTCCAGCTCCACCGCCTCGGTCATCGTCTCCAGCGCGTGCCGGATCTTGGGCAGGGTGATCCGCTTCATATGCGGGCACAGGTTGCAGGGCCGGACGAAGTCGATCTCCGGGAACTGCACGGCGACGTTGTCGCTCATCGAGCATTCGGTCACCAGCACCACCCGGCCGGGCCGCCTTGTCGCGACATAGTCGCTCATCGCCGCGGTCGACCCGGCGAAATCGGCCTCGGCCACCACCTCGGGCGGGCATTCCGGATGGGCCAGCACGACCACGCCGGGATGGCGGTCGCGCAGCCCGCGGATGTCGTCGGGGCCGAAGCGCTCATGCACCTCGCAGGCGCCCTGCCAGGCGATGATCTCGACCCTGGTCTCGGCCGCGACATTGGCCGCCAGGTAGCCGTCCGGGATGAAGATGACACGCGGCACGCCCAGGCTCTCCACCACCTTCACGGCATTGCCGGAGGTGCAGCAGATGTCGCTCTCCGCCTTCACCGCCGCCGAGGTGTTGACATAGGTCACGACCGGCACGCCGGGATAGCGGCGGCGCAGCAGGCGCACATCCTCCGGCGTGATCGATTCGGCCAGCGAGCAGCCGGCCCGGGAATCGGGGATCAGCACCGTCTTGGCCGGGTTCAAGAGCTTCGCGGTCTCGGCCATGAAGTGCACGCCGCACAGCAGGATCACCGAGGCCTCGACCCCGGCCGCCTCGCGCGCCAGGGCCAGGCTGTCGCCGGTGATGTCGGCGATGCCGTGGAAGATCTCCGGCGTCTGGTAGTTGTGCGCCAGGATCACCGCGTCGCGCTCCCGCTTCAGCCGCAGGATGGCGTCGATATCGGGGGCGAAGCCGGGCCAGTCGAAGGCCGGGATGACGCGGGACAGCCGGTCGTACAGCGGCGCGGTACGCGCGGCCACGGCAGAGGTGTAGTCGGTCAGGGCGGACATCGGGTTCTGCTCACTTCGAGAATTACGAGGACAGGGGCGGCCCGAATCGGTGTCGCTTCAGTTACTCTAATTCTCAGAATAAGAAAATCAAGCGGACTTCGCGGAGGACGACCCTGTGTCGCGCCGGCGGGTGTTGCCGCCGGCTGCGCGCGTGATCATCTGTCGCCCAGCGCGGGCGAACCGAACCGGCCCGAGGACACAGCACCATGATCACTCCCGTCGCCGGGCAGATCCCCGCCCGATGCCGATGACCGCCACCGCAGCATCCGGGGTCCGACCCGGCACCGCCCTGCGGGCCTGGGTGGGGCACGGCCGGCTGCTGCCGCTGCTGACCGCGGCGCTGGCCCTGGCCATCTTCCTGTTCGACACCTTCAGCCCGATGAAGATCGCGGTGGCGGTGCTCTACGCCATCGTCATCCTGATGTCGGTCGGCTTCCTCGACCGGCGCGGCGTGCTGCTGGTGGCGCTCGGCTGCGGCGGGCTCACGGTGGTCGGCTTCCTGGTCGGGCTGCGGCACACCGGCTTCGAGCCCCATCTGCTGCGCGGCATCGTCAGCCTGTCGGCGATCGCCATCGCCACCCTGCTGGCCCAGCGCAGCCAGGCGGCGACGGAGGTGCTGCGCGACAGCGAGCGGCGCTGGCGCGGCATCTTCCAGTCGGTCGGCGTGGCGATCTGGGAGGAGGACTTCACCCGGGTCCAGGGCCTGTTCCAGGATCTCGCGCGCCAGGGCGATCTCCGCCGCCGGCTGGAGGACGACAACCGCCTGGTCGAGCGCTGCATCGCCCTGATGCGCACGGTCGGCGCCAACGATGCCGCCGCCCGGCTGGTCGGAGCCGCCGACGCGGCCGATGCGATCGCCGGGCGTCCGCGCATCTTCCTGCCCGAGACCGTGCGGACCTGGCGCGACCTGCTGATCGCCCTGGCGGAGGGCCGGCCGTCCTTCGCCGGCGAGACCGTGCTGCAGACCATCGGCGGCGAGCGGCGCTCGGTCCTGCTCACCGCCACCTTCCCGGCCGACGGCGTGCGGTCCACCGGCCTGATCAGCGCCGTCGACATCACCGAACGCCAGGCCCTGGCCGAGGCCCGGGCCGAGCTGGCGCATGTCTCGCGCATCGTCACCCTGGGCGAGCTGACGGCATCGATCGCGCATGAGGTGAAGCAGCCGCTGGCCGCGATCATGACCGACGCCCAGGCCTGCCAGCGCTGGCTCGACCGGCCGGCGCCGGCGCTCGACGAGGCCCGGGCCTGCGCCGGCCGGATCGCCGGCCAGGCCAACCGCGCCGACCATGTCGTGCAGCGGCTGCGTGACCTGACCCGGAAGGCCGAGCCGGAGCGGGTTGCGGTCGATGCCAACGCCGTCGTCGACGACGTGGTCGAGCTGATGCGGCGCGAGATCGCCGACCATGGCGTGGCGCTGCGGACGCGGCTCGCGCCCGGGCTGCCGCCGGTGGCGGGCGACCGGATCCAGCTGCAGCAGGTGCTGATCAACCTCATCGTCAACGCCATCCAGGCGATGGCGGCGGTCCCCCGCCGCGAACTCACGCTCGAAACCGGCAGCGGCCCGGCGGGGGAGACTGTGATCGAGGTCGCGGACAGCGGCGTCGGGCTGACGCCGGAGGAGATGCCGCGCCTGTTCACTCCGTTCCGCACCACCAAGCCCGGCGGCATGGGCCTCGGCCTGTCGATCTGCCGCTCGATCGTCGAAGCCCATGGCGGCCGGATCCGGGCGTCGCGCAACGCCGATGCGGGGCTGACCCTGCACATCGCCCTGCCGGCGGATCGGGGGGCGGCATGACCGGCTTCGCGCACGAGGCGCCGCTGGTGCTGGTGCTGGACGACGAGGCGCCGGTCCGCACCGCGCTCGACAGCCTGCTGCGCTCGGTCGGCTTCCGCGTCGCCTGCTTCGCTTCGCCGGAGGAGCTGCTGCACGGCGACCAGCTGGCGTCGGCGAGCTGCCTGGTGCTCGACATCCGGCTGCAGATGACCAGCGGCCTCGATGTCCAGGCGCAGCTTGCCGAGGCCGGGCTCGGCATCCCGGTGGTGTTCATGACCGGCCATGGCGACATCCCGATGAGCGTGCGGGCGATGAAGGCCGGCGCCGTCGACTTCCTGACCAAGCCGTTTCGCGACCAGGACATGCTCGACGCCGTCGGTGCCGCGATCGAGCGCGACCGCGGACGGCGCGCAGGGGAGCAGCGTGTGGCCGAGGTCGCCGGGCGCTACGAGACCCTGACCCCGCGCGAGCGGCAGATCATGGCCCTGGTCGCCACCGGGCTGATGAACAAGGAGATCGCGGGGCAGCTCGGCCTCAGCGAGATCACGGTCAAGATCCACCGCGGCCAGGTGATGCGGAAGATGGCGGTGCGGTCGGTCGCCGACCTGGTCCGCATCGCCGACACGCTGGACGGCCGGCCCTGACGGCATCCGATCTCGCCCGCTGTAAACACATTGTGCAGTTGTATTATCGAACGCCCACACTCCCCCTCCCCTTGCGGGAGGGGGTTGGGGGAGGGGTCTGCGCGCGTCCGCGCGCGAATGCGCAGAGGACAGGCCATCATGGCCGAAGCATCGGAGTTTAGGCCGGCCTTGACGGCGAAAACCCCCTCCCCTGCCCCCTCCCGCGAGGGGAGGGGGAGAGTAGAAGGGATGGATCGGCCAGGCCGGTCCTACCCGGCGCGGCGGATCACAACCGGGATCGACTTGTAGGTCGGCGTGCCGCTGCGCTCGTCATAGGAGTCGAGCGGCACCAGGTTGTTGGCCTCCGGATAGTAAGCGGCGGCCGACCCCCGGGCGATGTCGTAGGCCACGGCGGTGACGCCGCGCAGCACCCGCGGCGCCTTGCCCGGGTCGTTGGCCACCGCCTCGACATCGACCACGTCGCCATGGCCGAGGCCGAGCGCCGCCAGGTCGTCCCCGTTCAGGAACACCACGTCGCGCCGGCCGGTGATGCCGCGGTAGCGGTCGTTCAGCCCGTAGATCGTGGTGTTGTACTGGTCGTGGCTGCGGATGGTGGTCAGGCGCAGCGCGCCGGCCCGGGCCGCGCGCGGATCCTCCTCGACCCCGTCGCAGACCAGGAAGTTGGCCTTGCCCGACGGCGTCCGCCATTCGCGCTGCGACGCCGGCACGTTCAGCCGGAAACCGCCCGGCTCGGCGACGCGGGCATTGAAGTCGAAGAAGTCGGGGAACACCGCCTCGATCTTGTCGCGGATGCGGGCGTAGTCGGCGACCAGCCAGGCCCAGTCGACCTTGGTCTGCGGCAGCGTCGCCAGGGCCAGCCCGGCGATGATCGCCGGCTCCGACCGCAGCTGGTCCGAGGCCGGGGGCAGGGCGCCGCGCGAGGCGTGCACCATCGACATCGAATCCTCGACCGTGACCGATTGGGCGCCGGTCTCCTGCTCATCGCGCTCGGTCCGGCCCAGGCAGGGCAGGATGATCGAGTCCTGCGCCAGCAGCAGGTGCGACCGGTTCAGCTTGGTGGCGATGTGCACCGCCAGGTCCAGCTTGCGCATGCCGGCGAACACGGCGTCGGGGTCCGACATGGCGACGGCTAGGTTGCCGCCGAGGCAGATGATCGCCTTCGACCGCCCCTCGATGATCGCCTGCACCGATTCGACCGCGCTGTGGCCCTTCTCGCGCGGCGGGGCGAAGCCGAAGACGCGCTCGATCGCATCGAGGAACGGCTTGGACGGGATCTCGGTGATGCCGACGGTGCGGTCGCCCTGCACGTTGGAATGGCCGCGCAGCGGGCAGATGCCGGCGCCCGGCCGGCCGATATTGCCGCGCAGCAGCATCAGATTGGCCAGCTGCTGCACATTCGACGTGCCGTGCCGGTGCTGGGTCAGGCCCATGCCGTAGCAGACGATGACGTTCTGCGCCTTGGCATAGACCGCGGCGGCGGATTCGATGATGTCGCGCGACAGGCCGGACTGGGCCTCGATCACCGGCCAGGACACCGTCTCCAGATCCGCGACCAGCGCCTCGAAGCCCGCCGTGTGTTCGGCGATGAAGCCGCGGTCCAGCAGCCCCGGCCCGCCGGCGGCGAGGTCCGCGGCGTCGGCCGCCAGCAGCGCCTTCATCATGCCCTTCAGCACAGCGACGTCGCCACCGACCTTGACCTGGTGATAGGCCGAGGCGATCGGGGTCGACCCGAGGGTCAGCATCTCCAGCGGGTTCTGCGGCGCGGCGAAGCGCTCCAGCCCGCGCTCGCGCAGCGGGTTGAACACCACGATCGGCACGCCGCGCTTCGCCGCCTCGCGCAAAGTCGTCAGCATGCGCGGATGGTTGGTGCCGGGATTGTGGCCGATGCAGAAGATGGCGTCGCAGTGGTCGAAATCCTCCAGCGTCACCGTGCCCTTGCCGACGCCGATCGACACCGGCAGCCCGACGCTGGTGGCCTCGTGGCACATGTTCGAGCAGTCGGGGAAGTTGTTGGTGCCGTATTCGCGGACGAACAGCTGGAACAGGAAGGCGGCCTCGTTCGAGGCACGGCCGGAGGTATAGAACTCGACCGTGTTCGGGTCGGAATAGCTGCGCAATCGCTCGCCGATCCGGCGGAACGCCTCGTCCCAGCTGACCGGCAGGTAGCGGTCGGTCGCCCGGTCATAGGCCATCGGATGGGTCAGCCGGCCCTGATCCTCCAGCGCATGGTCGGACCAGCCCCACAGCTCGGCCACCGTGTGTTCGGCGAAGAATTCCGGCGTGGTCCGCTTGCTCGTGGTCTCCCACGACACCGCCTTGGCGCCATTCTCGCAGAACTCGAAGGACGAGGTGTGCTTCGGGTCGGGCCAGGCGCAGCCGGGGCAGTCGAAGCCCGAGGGCTGGTTCATCCGCCTCAGCGCGCGGGTGTCCTCGGCGATCGCCATCTGGTCCTTGATCGCCCGGGCCACCGCGCCGAGGGCACCCCAGCCCCCGGCCGGGCCGCCATAGGGCTTTACGCCGGGAACGTCGTTGTCTTTCGCCATCGGGGTGCTCCTCGGGACCGGGCCGGTACTATACACGCGGCAGGGCGCTGGACGGCCTGGCAACCGGGGCGGGGACGGCCGCTTCGGCCTGCCGGTCGGCGCCGCGCTCCTGCAGCCAGTAGCCCAGCCCGACCATCAGCCCGCCGCCGGCGAGATTGCCCAGCGTCACCCAGGCCAGGTTGTGCACGGCGCCTTCGAAGGTGATGGTCTCCGGATGCTCGCCCAAGAGGGCCAGGGCGAAGACGAACATGTTGGCGACCGAATGCTCGAAGCCGCAGGCGACGAAGATCGCGATCGGCCAGAAGATCAGCGCGATCTTGGCGGCATCGTTCTCGGTGCGGCCGCACATCCAGATCGCCAGGCAGACCAGCCAGTTGCACAACAGGCCGCGGGCGAACAGCTCATAGCCGGGCGCCGCGATCTTGGCGGCGACGACGGCGAAGAACTCGCTGCTGCCGTCGGTCAGCAGCACGCCGCCGCCGGCCATGTGCAGCAGCGCCGCCAGCACCACCGCGCCGACCAGGTTGCCGACCCAGCAGGCGATCCAGACCCGCAGCATGTCGCCCAGGCTGCTGTCGCCGCGCAGCACGGCGAAGGGCATGTACATGGCGGTGCCGGTGAACAGCTCCGACCCGGCGAAGACCACGATGGTCAGGGCCGAGGCGAAGACGGCACCCATCACCAGATGCGCCCAGGACGGGTCGGCATGGGCGCCGACGGTGAACATGAAGATGTCGCCGAAGCCGATATAGGCCCCGGCCAGGGCCGAGCCGATCAGGAAGGCCAGCAGATGGGCCTTGACCATGCCGGCCTTGTGCGCCCCGGATTCGGCATATCTGGCAATCGTATCGCGATACATCGCCAACCTGCTCCTTCACGGCGTCGAAGATTAATTCCCTCGCCGGGCCCAGAGACCGTTTGGAAATGCGCTGGTGTGAGTCGGCTGGCGGTGGTTTCGAGAACCGGCGCGCAGCGGACGTTTGAGTCCGTGAGCACCGGAAGCGGAGAAACCGCCGTCAGACGGCCGCACCAGTAGCATTTCCAGACGGGCTCTCAGCCGGCGACGACCGGTGACTTGTCCTTGCGCAGCGCGTCCATCACCGCCTTGTCGAGGTCGAGATGGCCCTGCACCAGCTCCGGCGGGGTCAGCGCCAGCCACTGGTTGAGCGAGATGTCGGCGTAATAGCTGCTCTTGAACATCTCGAGGAAGCGCAGCGTGGTGCTGCCGGTGTTCTCGATGTAGTGGCCCATGGCGAAGGGCACGTAGCCGACATCGCCGGCCGTGAAGTCGATGGTCCGGGCGGAACCGACCGCGCCGAACACGCCCATGCGGGCCTGGCCTTCGATGTAGTACTGCCACTCGTCGGCGTTCGGGTGCCAGTGCAGCTCCCGCATCCCGCCCGGCTCGATCTCGACCAGCGCGGCCGCGATCGTCTTGGAGGCCGGGAACACCGAAGAATCGGTGATGCGGACGGTGCCGCCCTTGGTCTTGATCGGGTCCTGCGCCATCATCCGGTGGCTGAACACCTGCGGCACCGGGTTCGCCCCGGGGACCCTGTCGCCGGCCAGCGGGCCCGGGATCGGCAGGTTGAAGATGTAGCGCTGGCGCGGGTCGGGTGTGTTGCCGAAATACTTCGGGTCGACGCCGAAGTTCTTGCCCAGCACGTCGGTCGGCACATGCTTGAACCAGTCGCTCAGCAGGAAGGTGCCGTCCTCGTCGAATTCGCCGTCGTCGAAGACCAGCAGGAACTCGCAGCCGTCCTTGCCCAGGCCCTGGATCGAATGCGGGATGCCGGAGGGGAAGTACCAGAGGTCGCCGACGCCGACATCGTCGACGAAGTTGTTGCCGGCGGCGTCGACGGCGGAGATCCGGGCCTCGCCATACAGCATGTAGGCCCATTCCGCCTGCTTGTGCCAGTGCAGCTCGCGGGTGCCACCGGCATTCAGGCGCATGTTCACGCCGGCGATGTTCTTGGAGACGCTGAGCTCGCGGATCGTGACCTGACGGGTCCAGCCGCCCTCTTCCTGGCGCACATGCGCGTCGGAGAACGAATAGCGCAGGTTCTGGAACGTGCCGCTGTCGGTCCGCGGCGGGTTCAGGAAGCTCGGATTCTCCTGGTCGCGGATCAGGTCGCGCGGGCCGGGATCGGTGCCGCCGCGCCCGGGGGTCATCGGCTGTGGCACGGTGGTGCCCTGGGCGTTCGCGCCGGTGGCGGCGACGGCAAGGCCGCCCGCAGCCATGGTGCCGAGGGCGGCGCGGCGGGTGAACAGGGTCATATGGTCCTCCAGTCCTTCGTGGTCCCGGCTTTTCAGGAGCCGGACCGCACGTCGCGGACGCTGAGCGCCGCGGCGGCGTCATTGGGATCCACGCGTCGATCGTCTTTCCCGGGAGGCGGGGAGGGGGAGGGTCGGCAGTCGATCGCCGGGGGCCTCGCCCCGCGCCTTCGGCCCAAGCCGATTGGCACGTTGGTGTGAGGGTCGGAACCGGCGGGCGGGGCGGCAGGTTTCGCTTGTAACCCGGGAAAGAGGCCGCCTCGGCCATCGCCGGTCCGACCGTCGATGTCCCGGAAGAAGACGCCCTTTGCGGCCCCCACGCCATTATATTGGCGGTCGGGTTCGTAACCGGGAGCGGTGCCCCGGACCATACCTAGGTATAGGCCGGCCGGTCAGGCCGGTCCGCGGGCGTTGAGCATCGGCCCTGCCGCCGCCTACAGTGGCGCAGGGGCAGAAGGGTATCGCGGCACGCCCGAAGGTGCCGCAGCCATCCGGCCGGGCCGCAGGCGCTCCGGTCGGATGCGATCGCAGGAGAAAGACCGTGGAACTGCGCAATCTGGGCCGGTCCGGCATCCAGGTCGGGCCGCTGGCCCTCGGCGGCAACGTGTTCGGCTGGACCGCGGACGAGGCCGCCTCCTTCCGGGTGCTCGATGCCTTCGTCGATGCCGGGCTGAACCTGATCGACACCGCCGACGCCTATTCCACCTGGGCGCCCGGCAACAAGGGCGGCGAGTCGGAGACCATCATCGGCCGCTGGCTGAAGCGCAGCGGCAAGCGCGACCGGGTGGTGGTCGCCACCAAGGTCGGCTGGGAGATGCCGGGCCGGCCGCAGCGCAAGGACCTGTCGCCGGCCTGGATCCGCGAAGAGGTCGAGAATTCGCTGCGCCGGCTGCAGGTCGAGGTGATCGACCTGTACCAGTCGCATCACGATGATCTGGAGACGCCGCAGGAGGAGACGCTGGCGGCCCATGCCGAGCTGATCAAGGCCGGCAAGGTGCGGGCGATCGGCGCCTCGAACTTTTCCGCGGAGCGGCTGGCCTCGGCCTTGAAGATCAGCGCGGAGAAGGGCCTGCCGCGCTACGAGACGATGCAGCCGCACTACAATCTCTACGACCGCTCGGGCTATGAGGGGCCGCTGGAGGATCTGTGCCGGCGCGAAGGCATCGGCGTGATCACCTATTTCTCGCTGGCCAGCGGCTTCCTGTCCGGCAAGTACCGCAGCGAGGCCGACCTGTCGAAGAGCGCCCGCGGCGGCGGCATGAAGGACCGGCTGAACCCGCGGGGCCTGCGCATCCTCGACGCGCTCGACCGGGTGGCCGGGGCGCATGGCGTCCGCCCGGCGACGGTGGCGCTGGCCTGGCTGATCGCCCGCCCCGGCATCACCGCCCCGATCGCCAGCGCCACCAGCCCGGAGCAGCTGGAAGACCAGATCGCCGCGACCCGGCTGACCCTGGCGGCGGACGAGATCCGGCTGCTGGACGAGGCGGGGAAGTAGTGCCCGCGGCCGGGATCAGCCCGGCCGGCGCGACAGCGGCAGCCTGACCCCCGGCTCGGGCTGTTCCTGCTGCACCTCGCGGCGGAAGCGGACCAGCCGGGCCGGGCGGCCGCCGGTGCCGCCGGCGACCTCGCCGGTCTCCTCGACCAGCCCCTGGCTGTCGACCAGGCGGCGGAAGTTCGGGGCGTGCAGGCGCAAGCCCGCCAGCGCCTCGACCGTGCGCTGCAGCTGCGACAGGGTGAAGGTCGGCGGCATCAGCTCGAACACCACCGGCCGGTATTTGATCTTGCCGCGCAGCCGGCCGATCGCGGTGGCCAGGATGCGGCGGTGGTCGGCCGCCATCGGCGCACCTTCCGCCAAGGCCGGGCAGGTGGGACGGGTGCCGTCCTGATGCGCCTCGGCGGCCAGCCCAGCCTCGTACATCAGCTCGTAGCGCTCCAGCACCCGCTCCTCGCCCCAGGGCAGGCCGCCGAGGCCGAAGGCGAGGCGCAGCCGGGCCTCGCGCCGCCGCCGCTCCGGCTCCGCCGCGGCCGCCTCGACCCAGCCGGCCAGCGCCGGCTCGATCCGGTCCAAGAGCTCCGGGCGGCCGCCGCGGCGGTCCTCCCAGGGAAAGTGCCGATACCAGTCGCTCCACAGGCTGTCGCCGGCCGGCGCCGCCTCGCGCAGCAGCGCCAGATAGCCGACCGACAGCACCCGGCCCGGCCCGGCCAGGTGCCGGTCGCGGTCGCCGAAGGTGTAGAGCTGCTCGACATAGCCGAGCGGCTGCCCGGTCTGGGCCTCGACCCAGGCGCGCAGCCCCAGCTCCAGGGTCCGGTGCTGTGGCTCCAAGGGGCCTGCAGGCAGGGCGTCGACCCCGTCCGGCCCGCGCAGCGCCAGCACGCGCGGCGTCTCCCCGGCCACCGCCACGACCACGGCCGACAGGTCGACCGTCACCCGGTCCTGGGCGGCCCGGCTCTGCAGGGAGTTCGGCGCCCGCTGCGCCCTGGCCGTCACGCCGGCCATCGTGGATCGGAAGCCTCGACTCGCATGCGGCCAGGATAGCATGCGCTGGCGTCGGTTCGGTGACGACTCACGGCCGCCCGGCCCGCCATCGTGCCGGCGGCTCGAAGATCATCGGCGCGAGGTTGGCGAAGCAGTCGTGGTCCGGCCGTTGCGATGGGTCGGCGAGAAAGCGGTCCGCGATCCGCCTGGCGCAGGGCTGGCCGCGATTCAGCACGCCGTGGCCCTGGCCCGGGAAGACGAAGCTGGTGCCATGGGCCAGCCGCTTGACCGCCGATTCCGCCCAGGCCGGCGGGGTAAGGGGATCGAAGGCGCCGGAGATCAGAAGCGCCGGGATCTCGCTGGTCACCGGAGCGGCCTCGCTTGCCGGGCTGCGCGGCACCGGCCACGAGCCGCAATACCCGTCCGCGGCCTGGTCCCAGACCTGGGCGGCGAAGCGGCGATCGCGGGACCGGGCCGTCTCGACCCAGGCCGGATCGGCGGGAAACAGATCGGCGCAGGCGATCGAGATATAGACCGACTGCTCCCAGCCCAACTCCTTCAGTTCCAGATCCAGAAGCTCCATTCTCTTGCCGTTGGCGATCAGCCGCGACTCCCCCGCTTCCAGCTCCTCGATCAGGCGCGGGATGAATCTCGCGCGGTCGCTGGATTGCAGCATCCCGTCGACGATGTCGCGGAACATCCAGCCGTCGATCCGCGCAGTCTCGTCTTCGGAGACCGCGACTGTCAGAGGCTCGTGATCGAACCGCCCGGCCAATGCCAGGAACCGTCGCTCGAGATCGGGGTATCCCTCCGCGCAGCCGGGATCGGCACGGCATGCCAGGAGCAGAGCGTCGAAGGCCTGTCCGGTATTGGCCGCATAGTCGTAGAAGCTCGCCTCCGGCGGCAAAACGCCTTCGAGGATTGCCGAGCGGATGCCGTCCGGATGGTCGCGCATCACGGTCAATGCGACGCGGGAGCCGAACGAGAAGCCCCAGAGATTCCGGGCCGGATAGCCGAACGCTCGACGGAGATCGGCGACATCGGCGGCGATCGTGGCGGTGGTGATCTGGCCGGGATCGTGTCCCGCCTCCCGCAATCTGGCCCAGCATCGTTTCGCGCTTCTGCGGAAGTCGGCAGCCCAGACAGCCCTTGGGGGCCGTGTGTGGTCCAGGATCTGCTGAGACTCGTGATGGTCGAACAGGCCGCATGGGGACGGAGACAGCCGAGACTCGCCGACACCCCGCTGGTCGAACAGAATCAGGCGGCGCGTGCCGAGCCACTCCAACGACGTCGCCGCGGCCCAGATGGACAGCCATTCTCCCGTGAGGCCGACCGCGCGGCCCGGCCCGCCTTCGATGAACAGCAGCGGGTCCGGCCGCAACTCGCGGTCCGTCCGCCACAGCGTCGCCACCCGCAAGCGGATGCGCGGGCCGTCCGGTTTGGCGCGGTCCTCCAGCACCGTGACCGTCCCGCATTCCGCGGCGATACCCTCCGGCAGGACCGTGTCGGCGGGGCAGTCATTGCGGGTGAGGAAGGGCGGCTGCGGCTCCGCCGCGAGGGCGGTGCCGGCGGCCAGGAAAAGAAGAAGGACGAAAATCCAGCGCATGCTATCGGGCTCAGGCGAGGCGAAATGGCAGCCATTCTGCCGGAGGCAGGGCAGGGGCGTCGAGCCGCAGCTTGACAGGCCGGCGCGGGCAGTGTCACTGACCGGCGTTTCTGCCCTGGTCCGAGAGCACCCCCATGCACGCCTACCGCACCCACACCTGCGGCCAGCTTCGTCCCGAACAGGCCGGCGAGACCGTCCGCCTGTCGGGCTGGGTCCATCGCAAGCGCGACCATGGCAATCTGCTGTTCCTCGACCTGCGCGACCATTACGGCCTGACGCAATGCGTGGTCGACACCGACAGCCCGCATTTCGCGGCGGCCGAGGCGGTGCGGGTCGAGAGCGTCGTCACCATCACCGGCACCGTGGTCAGGCGCAGCGCCGAGACCGCCAACGACAAGCTGCCGACCGGCGGCATCGAGGTGCGGATCGACGATTTCGTGCTGCAGTCGGCGGCCCAGGTGATCCCGCTGCAGGTGGCGTCGGACGAGGATGCCGGCGAGGACATCCGCCTGCGCAACCGCTTCCTCGACCTGCGCCGGCAGAAGATGCAGCGCAACATCGTGCTGCGCAGCGAGGTCATCTCCTCGATCCGCCGCCGCATGATCGACCAGGGTTTCCGCGAGTTCCAGACGCCGATCCTGACGGCGTCGAGCCCAGAGGGCGCGCGCGACTTCCTGGTGCCGGCCCGCCAGCACCCCGGCAAGTTCTACGCCCTGCCGCAGGCGCCGCAGCAGTTCAAGCAGCTGCTGATGGTGGCCGGCTTCGACCGCTACTTCCAGATCGCGCCCTGCTTCCGCGACGAGGACAGCCGCGCCGATCGGTCCCCGGGCGAGTTCTACCAGCTCGATTTCGAGATGAGCTACGTCACCCAGGAGGACGTGTTCCAGGCGATCGAGCCGGTGCTGCGCGGCGTGTTCGAGGAGTTCTCGGACTTCACCGGCACCAAGCGCGGCGTCACCGCCGGCGCCTTCCCGCGCATCCCCTATGCCGAGTCGATGCTGAAATACGGCAACGACAAGCCGGATCTGCGCAACCCGCTGGTGATCACCGACGTCACGGAGGTCTTCGCCCGCGAGGACGTGACCTTCCGCGCCTTCAAGGGCGTGATCGAGAAGGGCGGCGTGGTGCGCGCCATCCGCGCGCCGAAGGTGGCCGACAAGCCGCGCAGCTTCTTCGACAAGCTGAACGGCTGGGCGCAGGAGCAGGGGGCCCCGGGCCTCGGCTACGTCGTGTTCGAGGCCGGCGCCGGCAAGGGCCCGATCGCCAAGTTCCTCGAAGCCGGCGCCCAGGACGCGCTGCGCGCGGCGACCGGCGCCGAGGATGGCGACGCCGTGTTCTTCGTCGCCGACCTGGAGGCCGCGGCCTGCAAGCTGGCCGGCTTCGCCCGCACCCGGATCGGGCAGGAGCTGGAGCTGATCGACCCGAACCGCTACGAGCTTTGCTGGATCGTGGACTTCCCGATGTACGAGCTGAACGAGGAGACCGGGCAGATCGACTTCAGCCACAACCCGTTCTCGATGCCGCAGGGCGGGCTGGAGGCGCTGGAGACGCAGGACCCGCTGACCATCAAGGCGTTCCAGTACGACATCGTCTGCAACGGCGTCGAGCTGTCCTCGGGCGCGATCCGGAACCACAAGCCGGAGATCATGATCAAGGCCTTCGAGATCGCCGGCTACGGCCGCAACGAGCTCGAGGCGAAGTTCGGCGGCATGCTGTCGGCCTTCCGCTTCGGCGCTCCGCCGCATGGCGGCTCGGCCCCCGGGATCGACCGCATCGTCATGCTGCTGGCCGACGAGCCGAACATCCGCGAGGTCATCGCCTTCCCGATGAACCAGCGCGCCGAGGACCTGCTGATGGGCGCCCCGGCTGAGGTTGACGCGGCCCGGCTGAAGGAGCTGCACATCAAGCTCGACCTGCCGAAGAAGGCCGGCTGAGGTCTTCCGCCCGCGGCTCTGGCTGCGGGCGGCTTCTTTTCATCTGACATTTCAGCGTCGTCGCGGCGGGGTTTCGCGCTACCCTGCCGGTGCACCGTCATGCCGACTCGGCGCCGGCGGTCCGGCAGGGGAAGGCTCAGCCTCGACCCTGCGATCAAGAACAGAACTCGCAGGGACGCTGCCGATGATCGGATGGTCTGGACGGACAGCCGCGCTCGCCGCGGTCTTCATGATTTCTGTCGCCTCGTCGCCGGTCCTGGCCGCCGGCATCCGCATCGGCATCGATGCCGATCCGGACGTGCTCGACCCCGCTCAGGGCGGGTCGGTGTCGGGGCGGCAGGTCTTCGCCGCGCTGTGCGACAAGCTGGTCGGCGTCGCCCCCGGCGGCGGCTTCCAGCCGGAGCTCGCCACCGCCTGGAGTTGGTCCGGGGACAACAAGGCCCTGACCCTGACGCTGCGCGACGGGGTGGTGTTCCAGGACGGCGAGCCGTTCGACGCGGCGGCGGTGAAGGTCAATCTCGACCGCTTCCGCACCGCCCCGATCTCGCGCCGCAAGGCGGAGCTGAAGCCGGTGGCGGAGGTCACGGCGGTCGACCGGCTGACCGTCCGCCTGACGCTGTCGCAGCCCTACGCGCCGCTGGTTGCGGTGCTGTCCGACCGGGCCGGGATGATGCTTTCGCCCAAGGCGCTGGCCCAGGCGGGCGACAGTATCGGCCTGCACCCGGTCTGCGCCGGCCCGTTCGAGTTCGTCGAGCGGGTCCAGGGCGATCACATCCGGCTGAAGCGCTTCGACCGGTACTGGAACAAGGACGCCATCTTCCTGGACACGATCGACTACCGGCCGATGCCGGACGAGACCGTGCGGCTGCTCAACCTGCGCTCCGGCGATCTCGATCTGATCGAGCATGTGCCGACGGTGGAGGTCGGGGCGCTGCACGACGATCCGGCCGTGACCCTGGTCGAGGCGCCGTCGCTGGCCTACGACCTGATCTCCTTCAACATCGGCCATGGCGACCAAGCGAACAGCCCGATCGGCCAGAACGCCAAGGTGCGCCAGGCGCTGGAGCTGTCGCTCGACCGCGATGCCATCAACGCCGCCGCCTATGACGGCCGGTTCATCCCGGGCAACCAGCCGGAGGTGCCGGGCACCCGGTTCGAGGATCCCGGCCATCCGATGCCCGCGCGCGACCTCGATAAGGCCAAGGCCCTGCTCGCCGAGGCGGGAGTGCCGAACCCGTCCTTCACCCTGCTGGTGACCAACAACCCCGTCACCCAGCAGGTCGGGCAGATGATCCAGGCGATGGCGGGCGAGGCCGGCTTCGACATCAAGCTGCAGGCGCTGGAGGCGGCCACCCTCGCGGCCAGCTCCAATGACGGCAGCTACCAGGCCTCGATCGCGATCTGGAGCGGCCGGCTCGACCCCGACGCCAATATCGGCATCTGGGCCTCCTGCGAGGGCTTCCTGAACTGGGGGCGCTACTGCAACCCGGATTTCGACGCGATCCTGGTCCAGGCCCGCGGCAGCACCGACGACGCCAGGCGCGCCGAGCTGTACCGCCAGGCCGCCGGCATCTACCTCACCGACCTGCCGCAGATCGTGCTGTATCACTACCGGTCGATCTGGGCGATGCGCCGGGCGGTCGAGGGCTTCGTCGCCTATCCGGACGGGCTGATGCGCCTGCAGGGCGTCAAGATCGCGCCGGCCGGCTGAGGCTTGCGGCGCCGTCGTGCTTGCGTCGGCCCGCGGCTTCGGGCTCAGATGCTGCATGTTCCGCATCGCACCATCCGCCGCCCTCGCCCTCCTGCTGCTGTCCGGCGCGGCCCAGGCCGCCCCGGCGGCGGCGCTGCAGCCGCACCGGGCGGTGTATTCCCTGACCCTCGACATGACGCGCGGGCAGCACAGCGTGGTCTCGATCGCGGGCCAGATGGAGTATCGCTGGGCCGCGGCCTGCGACGGCTCCAGCTTCGAGCAGAACTACCAGGTGGCGATGGTCTACGCCTCGGGCGACACGCTGACCCGCAAGACCCGATACGCCGGCTGGGAATCCGCCGACGGGCACGAGCTGACCTACAATCTCAGCTCCTCCACCAACGGCGAGGACAAGGAGGACATCCGCGGCACGGCGCGGCTGGACGGCGCCGCGGGCGGCGATGCCGTGTTCAAGACGCCGGCCGACCTGAAGCAGGCGCTGCCGGCCGGCAGCCTGTTCCCGACCACGCATATGCAGCGGCTGGTCGAGGCGATGCGGCAGGGGCAGTCGATCTTCACCGCGGGCTTCTTCGACGGCAGCTCCACCGACGGGCCGCAATATGTCAGCGTCGCGATCGGCCGCACTCAGCCGGGTGACCCGGCGGCCGACCCGCTGCGGCAGGGGCCGTCGCATCCGGTCGTCATGGCCTTCTTCACCGTCGGCAAGGCCGACAAGGACAAGAGCGCGGAACAGCCCGACTACGAGCTGCGCCAGCGTCTGTTCGAGAACGGCATCGCCGACCGCATCGTGATCGACTACGGCGACTTCGCCATGGCGGCGAAGCTGGACACGCTGGAGCCGATCGCCGCGCCGCGCTGCGATTGAGGGGCCGGAGCCACCCCCTCACCCGAAATCGCTGGCGCGATTTCGACCTCTCCCCAAGGAGAGGTGAAGGGGCAGCGACCTTGTTTCCCTCTCCTCGGGGAGAGGGAGGGGCCCGCCGCGTTGGCGGCGGGAGGGTGAGGGGGCTTCCAGGCTCACGCCCCCAGCCGGTCCGACACCACCGACCAGTTGACCAGGGTCTCCAGCACCGCCTTGACGTGGTCGGCGCGGCGGTTCTGGTAGTCCAGGTAGTAGGCGTGCTCCCAGACGTCGATGCCGAACAGCGGCTGGCCGCCATGGGCGAAGGGCGAATCGGCGTTCGAGGTGCCGACCAGCTCCAGCCTGCCGGCATCGGCCACCAGCCAGACCCAGCCGCTGCCGAACACCTTGCCCGCCGCCTCGGTGGCGGCCTTGACCAGCGCAGCCTGGTCGCCAAAGGACTCGCCGATGGCGTCGGCCAGCCGGCCCTGCGGCGCCTTCGGCCCGCCGGGGGTGAACTGCTCCCAGTACAGGTTGTGGTTCCAGGCCTGGCCGGCCTGGTTGAACACCGCCGCATCCTTGGCCGCGGCCGATTTCACCACCACCTCGGCCAGGGTCATCGCCTCATAGGGCGTGCCGGCGGCGAGCTTGTTCAGCGCGTCGAAATAGGCCTTGTGGTGCTTGCCGTAATGCAGGCCGACGGTCTCGGCGCCGATGGTCGGCGCCAGCGCGTCCTCCTTGAACGGCAGCGGCGGCTGCTTGAACGGGCCGGCCGGCGCCGCCGCGGTCTGGGCCATGGCCGGGCGCGGGGTGCCGATCTGCACGGCGGTGGCGGCGAGGGCGGCGGCACCGCCGAGCGTCAGGGCTTCACGTCGGTTCATCGCAAGGCTTCCTCGGTTGGGCGCCGGCGGCGCCGGCTGGTCTCGTGACAGCAGGTGGGGCGGAGTTTTCTCCAGACCAGGGGCAGCCGCCCATCCCGCATCTGAGCCCGCGACGGAAAGACGCTACGGCTGTCTTAATCCGGACGGCGCGGCAGGCCGGAGCGGCCCTTGGCGATGGCGTCGGGGCCCAGCTTGCGGCGCATCTCGTCCATCGCCTCCTCGACCGCGCGGCGCTTGGCCGGGGCGGGGTCGAGCAGGTCCGGCGGGTCGGCCAGGCGGCCCTCGACCAGGTCGGTGCAGCCGATGCCGATCAGCCGGAAGGCCTCGCCGTTCGCCGCCTGCTCCACCATCGGCACGGCGACGCGCCAGATCGCCTCGGCCAGCTGGGTCGGGTCGGCCAGGCGGTGGCTGCGGGTCAGCTGCCGGAAGCTTGCCGTCTTCAGCTTCAGCACCACGGTGCCGCCGGCCAAATCGTGCTTCTTCAGCCGGGCGGCCACGGTCTCGCACAGCGGCCACAGCTCGCGCAGCAGCGCCTGCGAGTGCTGGATGTCGATGGTGAAGGTGGTCTCGGCCGAGACGCTCTTGGTCTCGCCGTCCGGATCGACCGGCCGCTGGTCCTCGCCGCGGGCGTAGCGGTAGAGCCGCCGGCCGAACACGCCGAAGCGGCGGACCAGCGCGCCTTCGTCGAGCCGGCGCAGATCGCCGACCGTGCGGATGCCGTCGCTGAACAGCTTCTCGCGCATCACCTTGCCGACGCCGGGGATGATGCCGGCCGGCTTGTCGGCCAGGAAGGCCATGGCGTCGGCCCGGCCGATCACGGCGAAGCCGCGCGGCTTGTCCAGGTCGGACGCGATCTTGGCCAGCATCTTGTTCGGCGCCAGGCCGATCGACAGGGTGACGCCGATCTCGCGCTCGACCTGGCGGGCGATGGCGGCGCAGGTCTCGGCCGGGCTGCGGCCGTGCAGCGCCTGGGTGCCGGACAGGTCGAGAAAGGCCTCGTCCAGCGACAGCGGCTCGACCTTCGGCGTGGCCGCCAGGAACACGGCGCGGATCTGCCGGCTGACCCCGGCATATTTGGCCATGTCCGGGCGCAGCACCACGGCATCGGGGCAGGCCTCCAGCGCCTTGAACATCGGCATGGCCGACCGGACGCCGTAGAGCCGCGCGACATAGCAGGCGGCGGAGACCACGCCGCGCACCCCGCCGCCGACGATCACCGGCCGGTCCTGCAGCTCCGGCCGGTCGCGCTTCTCCACCGTGGCGTAGAAGGCGTCGCAGTCGAGATGGGCGATGCTCAGCGCGTGCAGCTCGGCATGACGGACCAGGCGCGGCGACCCGCAGCGGGCGCAGCGCCGCGCGCCCGGCGGCGGATGCGTGCCGCAGTCCCGGCACAGTCCGGGCAGCAGCCTGGCCCGGTCCGGCTTCGGGGTCATCGGACCGGCCGCGGTGTCACGGGATCGGACATGGCGCGATTGTACCCGTTTTGTACCGGGTTCGCACCGGTCTCCGATCGCGGATCTTTACAACGCCCCATGCCGCACCGATTCTGGTCCGGGGGCGTCCGGTTGCGGGCGCCGGGGGACCGGGCCATGCCGAAGACCGTGCTGATCGTCGAGGACAACGATCTCAACCGAAAGCTGTTCGTCGACGTGCTCGAGGCCAATGGCTACGCCACGGTCGCCACCGACAGCGCGTCGGAGGTGATGGCACTGGCGCGGACGCACCGGCCCGACCTGATCCTGCTGGACATCCAGCTGCCCGAGATCTCGGGGCTGGAGGTGACGCGATGGCTCAAGGCCGACCGGGATCTGGCGGCGATCCCGGTGATCGCGGTGACGGCGCTGGCGATGAAGGGCGACGAGGCGATGGTACGCGCCGGCGGCTGCGACGACTACATCTCGAAGCCGATCAGCGTCGCCGGCTTCATCGCCACGGTGCGCCGGCATCTGGATTGAGGCCGGCAGAGCGCAGGCAAGCAAAAAGCCCCGCCGCCGGCGGGGCCTGGTCCAGGCAAGTGAAATACCGGTCCCCGGTCAGCCGACCGGGGCGCCGATCACTTGATCTTGCCTTCCTTGAAGTCGACATGCTTGCGCACGACCGGGTCGTACTTCTTCAGCGTCAGCTTCTCGGTCTTGGTCTTCGGGTTCTTCGTGGTGACGTAGAAGAAACCGGTGTCCGCGGTGCTGTTCAGGCGGATCTTGATGGTGCTCGGCTTGGCCATGATGCTGGTCCCAATATGACTCTGCTCGGCGCCGCATCACGGGCCGGGAAGCGCGCACCATAGCGTCCGCGCCGCCCGAGTCAAGTGCGGTGATGGCTTGGCTATTGCGCGTGGACGGCGACGGTGCCGCGGTCCTGCGAGCCCAGGGCCTGGGCGTAGAGGGCCGGGTCGCTGATCAGGCCGATCGCCACATCGAGGTCGAGATCGGCGTCATGCACCTGCCAGGGGCAGGCGCCGCGCACGCGGCGCAGCGCCGTGTCGTCGTCCGGCGCCCGGAAGCGCTCCGCAGCCGCATCGGCCATGCGCGGCAGCTGGCCGGCGCGGAAGGCCTGGATCATCGCCTTGGCGTCGGCGCCGTTGCCGCTGGTGCAGACGGTCGGGAGGATGCCCTGGCGGTGCCAGGTATAGCCCGACGGCGCGTAGATCCGGCTCCAGGTCAGGAACAGCTCGCCGTCGTTCGGCAGCCGGGTCACGGTCTGGACGCTGCCCTTGCCGAAGGAGGTGGAGCCGACCAGGATCGCCCGGTCGGCATCCTGCAGCGCCGCGGCCGTGACTTCCGCCGCCGAGGCGGAATGGCCGTCGATCAGGAGGGCCAGCGGCAGGTGGCCGGAGATGTCGCCGTCGCGGGCGCTGAAGCTCTGGTCGCTGTCGGGGTTGCGGCCGCGGGTCGAGACGATCTGGCCGTGGTCCATGAACATGTCGGCCAGCGCCACCGACTGGTCCAGGAGGCCGCCCGGGTTGCCGCGCAGGTCGATGATGATGCCGCGGGCCCGGCCGTCGAGGCCGCGCAGCAGGCCGGTCACGGTGTTGCGCACCGCGGCGGCGGCGGTGGTGTTGTAGCGGAGGAGCTTGACGACGACGACGTTGTTGCGCACCTCGCTGCGCACCATGTTCTCGATCACCTTGGCGCGGGTCATGGTGACGGTGCGGCTGCTGCCCTTGGGCTCGCGCACAGTGAGGTCGACCTTGGTGCCGACGGGACCGCGCATCAGGTCGGCGATCTCGTCGACCTTCGCGTCCTCCACCGACACGCCGTCAACGGCGACGATCGACGAGCCCTTCAGCAGGTTGGCGCGCGCGGCCGGCGTGTCCGGGAACACGTCGCCGATCACCGGCCGGCCCTTGTCGTCCTGGCTGAGCGCGATGCCGACGCCGGTGTAGCCGTCGCGCTGGGCGCGATCGTCGCGGGCGCGGTCCGGGTTGACGTAGCGGGAATAGGGGTCGAGATCGGACAGGAGCGCGTCGTAGACCGCCTGATAGGCGGCCTCGCTGCCGGCGGAGGCGACCTTCGGCGACGCCAGCGAGGCCGAGTCGAGCGTGGACGCGACCACCGTGCCCCAGTCATAGGCGGAATCGGGTGCCGGCGAGTCGAAATCCCCGACCACATGGCCGGTGCGGATCAGCTGCACCCGGCCGCCGTCGCGGCGGACACTGAGCGTGTCGTCGATCTTGGACAGGCCGTTCAGCCCGTCCAGCGCCAGCTTCCCGAAATCCTCCTTGACCAGATAGACTTCCTGGATGCGGTCGAAGCCGACGGTGAACACCGAGGGGTCGGCGAAATGGCCGCCGTCACGGGTTTGCGCGTCGGCCTGGGGCGCCGGGGAGTCCGGAGCGGAGGCAAGGCAGCCGGAAAGCACCAGCAGCGCCGCAAAAACCGCCGCCAACCGCTTCTGACAAAACACTTAATGGAACTCCGCCCGCAACATTTTCACCCTTTACTCTAGGCCAGATACTTGACAGGAAAAAGGCGTTATTGCAGCGCAGCAGGGCTGCGTTCAACGCCGAGGGCCGCGGTGCGGCCCGGACCCTGGCTTCTGGCCGGATCGGGGGCCCGATCGCGGCCCGATTCGAGGGGGCCCCCGGCGGCCCGGCTCGGCGAGCGGCGGCAGGCCTTCGACATCGGCGCCGTGGCCGGCATCGACCAGGGCGAAGACGGTGCTGCCGGTCAGCGGATCGGCCTCGGTGACGCGCGCCCGCACCCGGGCGCCCAGCCGGAACACCCGGTTCCAGCGCCGGCCCACCAGGGCATGCGCCGCCTCGTCATGATCGTAATAGTCGTCGGGCAGGGTCGAGATCGGCACCAGCCCGTCGGCTCCCGACTCGTCCAGCTTGACGAACAGGCCGAACTTGGCGACGCCGCCGATCCGGCCGGGCAGGATCGTGCCGATCCGGTCCGACAGCCAGCTCGCCAGGTAGCGGTCGACCGCGTCGCGCTCGGCCTGGGCGGCACGGCGCTCGGTGACCGAGATATGGGTGCCGATCTCCTCCAGCCGCGACAGCTCCTCCTCAGTGGCGCCGTCGGTGCCGAGATGCAGCAGCCGGATCAGGCCGCGATGCACGGTCAGGTCGGCATAGCGGCGGATCGGCGAGGTGAAATGGGCGTAGCGCGGTAGGGCCAGCCCGAAATGGCCGAGATTGTCCGGGCTGTACACCGCCTGGGCCTGCGACCGCAGCACCATCTCGTTGACCATCGGCTCTTCCGGCCGGCCCACCGCCCGCGCCAGGATCTGGCCGAACACCCGCGGCCGCATCACCTGGCCGAGCGACAGGGTGTAGCCGAGCGGCTCCAGGAACTCCTTCAGCGACTCGACCCGCGCCCGGTCGGGCTGGTCGTGCACCCGGTACAGCGCCGGCAGGCTCTTGTCGCTCAGCGTCTCCGCCGCCGCGACATTGGCGGCGATCATGAACTCCTCGATCAGCTTGTGGCTGTCGAGCCGCGGCCGGACGCCGATCGAGGCGACGCGGCCGTCCTCGCCGAGTTGGACCTTGCGCTCCGGCAGGTCCAGCTCCAGCGTGCCGCGCTTCTCCCGCGCCGCCAGCAGCACCTGGTAGGCGCCGTACAGCGGGGCGATCACCGGCTCCAGCAGCGGGCCGGTCAGCTCGTCCGGCTGGCCGTCGCGGGCGGCCTGGACCTGCTCATAGGTCAGCCGCGCGGATGAGCGCATCAGGCCGCGGCGGAAGCGATGGCGCACCAGCCGGCCCTGGGCGTCGATCCACAGGTCGGCGGCCAGGCAGGCGCGGTCCTCGTCGGGCCGCAGCGAGCACAGCCCGTTCGACAGCGCCTCCGGCAGCATCGGCACGACGCGGTCGGGGAAATAGCAGGAGTTGCCGCGCTCGAAGGCGTCGCGGTCCAGCGGCGACCCCGGCGGCACGTAATGGGCGACATCGGCGATGGCGACGATCAGGTGCCAGCCACCGGGATGGTCCGGGTCGGGTTCGGCCCAGACCGCGTCGTCGAAGTCGCGGGCATCGGCGCCGTCGATGGTGACCAGCGGGATCGAACGCAGATCGACCCGGCCGTCCAGCCCGGCCGGCTGCGCCGCCTCGGCCTGGGCCAGGGCCTTGGGCCGGAAGTCGGTCGGGATGCCGGCGGTGTGGATAGCGATCAGGCTGATCGAGCGCGGATCCTCGGCGTCGCCATAGCGGGCGGTGACCACGGTGCGGCGCGGCCCCAGGCGGTCGGAGTCCTCGACCAGCGCCTCGACCAGGTCGCCGTCCCTGGCGCCGCCGGTGTCGCCCTCGCGCACCGGCCAGGTGTCGCGGGCGCGCTTGTCGGCCGGCACGATGCGGGCCTGGCCGTCGCGGCCGCGGCGGAACACGCCGACGACCCGGACATCGGCCTGGCTCTCCAGCCGGCGCATGGTCCGGCCGGTCCAGCTGCCGTCCTCGGCCTGCTGCAGCCGCGCCAGCACCCGGTCGCCGACCGCCAGCGCGCCCTGGCCGCGGCCCTCGGCGGCCATGGCGATGCGCGGCGGCGGCTCCTCTTCCTCCCACCGGATCGGCTGGGCCAGGGCCTCGCCGTCCGAGTCGATGGCGACGATGCGCAGCACGGCGACATTCGGCAGGATCGCGCCCGGCGCCCGCATGCGGCGGCCGCGGCGCTTCTCCAGCTGGCCGTCCTTGGCCATGTCCTGCAGCAATTCCTTCAGCCGCACCCGGTCGTCGCCGGTGATGTGGAAGGCGCGGGCGATCTCGCGCTTGCCGACCGTGTCGTCGCGCGACTTCAGGAACTCGGTGATCTGCTCGCGCGTCGGGAAGGGCTTGGCCGCCTTCTTGCCCTTGCCCAGCGGCGTCTTGGCCGGGACGACGGTCTTGACGACCTTCTTCCGCTTGATCGGCCGCCGGACCGGCGGCTTGCGGGTGGGCGGTTCGTTCATGGCGTGGGGGCGGCTGGCACTGTGGAGGCAGCTCCGACCAGGCCGTCAAAGAAAACAAGTCCCCCCTCCCCTTGCGGGAGGGGGGCAGGGGGAGGGGTCTGCGCGCGTCCGCGCGCGAAGGGCAGGGGACAGGTCCTGCGGTCAGGGCAGGATTGTCGGAATTCAGGCCGGCTCGGGCGGTAACAACCCCCTCCCCCTAGCCCCCTCCCGCGAGGGGAGGGGGGACTCAGGCTGGCATGGGAGAGGGGGGATGCGTTCACTCGGCGGCCTTGCCCTTGCGGGCCGCGGTCTTCTTGGCGGGGGCCTTCTTCGCGGCAGCTGCCTTCGGCGCCGCCTTGGCCGCCGTCCGGCCGCGGCCGCCCTTGGCCGGGCCCTTCGCCGCCTTGGCGGCCAGCCACTCGACGGCCTTCTCCACCGTCACCGCCTCGGGCTCGACGCCGCGGGGCAGCGAGGCCATGACCTTGCCGTGGCGGACATAGGGGCCGTAGCGGCCGGCGAAGACCTTGATCGGCTCGCCGCCCTCGGGATGCGCCCCGACCTCGCGCAGCGGCTCGGCGCTGGGCCGGGCCTTGGCGTTGTCGGCGGCCAGCAGGTCGACGGCCCGGTTCATGCCGATCTTCAGCACATCCTCTTCCGGCGGCAGGTTCTTGTACCTGTCGCCATGCTTCAGATAGGGCCCGTAGCGGCCGATGCCGGCCAGGATCGGCTCGCCCGACTCCGGATGGCGGCCGATCTCGCGCGGCAGCGACAGCAGGGCCAGCGCCTCCGCCAGCGTCATCGCCATCGGGTCCTGCGCCTTGGTCAGCGAGGCGCGCTTCGGCTTCTCGCCCTTCGCCGCCTCGTCCTTGGGCCCGAGCTGGGCGTAGATGCCGTAGGGCCCCTTGCGGATCGACACCGGCAGGCCGGTCTCCGGATCGTCGCCCAACAGGCGCGGGAAGGCCGATTCCTCGCCATTGCCCTCCTCGCCCGGGGCGCCGAGCGGCCGGGTGAAGCGGCAGTCCGGATAGTTCGAGCAGCCGATGAAGGCGCCGGTGCGGCCCAGCTTCAGCCCCAGCCGGCCCTTGGCGCAGGACGGGCACAGCCGCGGGTCGGTGCCGTCGCCCTTCGGTGGGAACAGATGGTCCGACAGCGCCTCGTCCAGGGCCGAGATCACGTCGCCGATCTTGAGGTCCTTGGTGCCCTCGACCGCGGCGTGGAACGCGGCCCAGAAATCGCGCAGCACCTGCTTCCAGTCGAGCTTGCCGCCCGAGATGTCGTCGAGCTGCTCCTCCAGCTTCGCCGTGAAATCGTATTCGACGTAGCGCTTGAAGAAGTTCTCCAGGAAGGCGGTGACGATACGGCCGCGGTCCTCCGGGACGAAGCGCTTCTTCTCCAGCCGGACATATTCGCGATCCTGCAGCACCTGCAGGATCGAGGCGTAGGTGGAGGGGCGGCCGATGCCCAGCTCCTCCATCCGCTTGACCAGGCTGGCCTCGGTGAAGCGCGGCGGCGGCTGGGTGAAATGCTGCTCGGGGATGGTCTTGCGCCGCTCCGCGGCGTCACCCTTGGCCACGGCGGGCAGGCGGCGCTGGCTCTCATCTTCCTCGCCGGACGGGTCGTCGCGGTCCTCCTGGTAGACCTTGAGGAAGCCGTCGAAGCGGACGACCGTGCCGACCGCGCGGAACACCGCCGTCTGGCGGACGTCGGCGACGTCGACGATGGCCTGGTCCAGCACCGCCGATTCCATCTGGCAGGCCATGGTGCGCTTCCAGATCAGCTCGTAGAGCCGCAGCTCCTCGCGCGACAGGGCGCGGGACACCTCCTCCGGCCGGCGGCGCAGATCGGTCGGGCGGATCGCCTCATGCGCTTCCTGCGCGTTCTTGGCGGTCGATTTGTAGACCCGCGGCTGGGATGGGACATAGGTCGGGCCGTAGAGATTGCCGATCGCCTGGCGGGCCTGGGCGATGGCCTCGCCGGCCAGGGTCAGGCCGTCGGTCCGCATATAGGTGATCAGGCCGACGGTCTCGCCGCCGATATCGACGCCTTCGTAGAGGCGCTGGGCGGTGCGCATGGTCTGGGTCGCGCTCATGCCCAGCTTGCGCGACGCCTCCTGCTGCAGGGTCGAGGTGGTGAAGGGCGGGGCGGGGTGGCGCCGCACCTGCTTGGTCTCGACCGAGGCGACGGCGAAGGCCAGCGGGTCGATCGCCGCCACCGCGGCCCGGGCCGAGGCCTCGTCCGGCAGGTCGAACTTGTCGAGCTTGCGGCCGTTCAGATGGGTCAGCCGGGCGGTGAACTCCTCGCCCTTCGGCGTCCGGAACACCGCCTCGATGCTCCAGAACTCGCGCGGCTTGAACCGCTCGATCTCCAGCTCGCGCTCGCAGATCAGCCGCAGCGCCACCGACTGGACGCGGCCGGCGGAACGCGACCCCGGCAGCTTGCGCCACAACACCGGCGACAGGGTGAAGCCGACCAGATAGTCCAGCGCCCGGCGGGCGAGATAGGCCTCGATCAGCTCCTGGTGCAGGTCGCGCGGATGGGCGACGGCGTCGAGGATGGCGGATTTGGTGATCTCGTTGAAGGTGACCCGGCGGATCTCCAGGTCCTTCAGCCCGCGGCGGTCGCGCAGCAGCTGCTGCACATGCCAGGAGATCGCCTCGCCCTCGCGATCCGGGTCGGTGGCCAGCAGCACGCGGTCGACGTCCTTGGCGGCGCGGGCGATCTCGTCCATGCGGGACTTGCCGCGGTCGGCCAGCTCCCAATCCATGGCGAAGTCTTCCTCCGGCCGGACGGACCCGTCCTTGGCCGGCAGGTCGCGGACATGGCCGAAGCTGGCCAGCACCGTATAGTCGCGGCCGAGATACTTGTTGATCGTCTTGGCCTTCGCGGGCGACTCGACGATGACGAGGGTCTGGTCTGCCAAAGCGCCACACTCAATCATGACAACGGCGTCGCCAGGGGGCGGCGCCAGGAATGGAGGCTCACCAGTAACGGCGAGTCAGAGCAGACTGATCCGGTTGCCGGGCTGGCGCTCGATCCGGCCGGCGAGTTCGAGCTCCAGCAGCACGGTCAGCACCACCGGCGGAGACAATTGGCAATCGCGCAACAGTTCGTCAACCGCCGTCGGCGTCGGCGACAGCCGTTCCAGCACCTGGGCGATCACCTGGGCGCGGTCGGCCTCGGCCCCGTTGCCGCCCTCCGGCAGGGCCGTGGGGCGGGGGCGGGGAGCCGGGGGCGACGGTTCCCGCAGCAGCGGGGCGGAGATCTGCGGCGCCAGGGCCTCGAGCACATGCTCGGCCGATTCGACCAGGGTGGCGCCGCCGCGGATCAGCCGGTTGCAGCCCTGGGCGCGGGGGTCGAGCGGCGATCCCGGCACCGCCAGCACCTGCCGGCCCTGCTCGGCCGCCATGCGGGCGGTGATCAGCGAGCCGGAGCGCAGCGCCGCCTCGATCACCACGACGCCGAGCGACAGGCCTGAGATCAGCCGGTTGCGGCGCGGAAAGTGGCGGGCGGTCGGCTGGGTGCCGAAGGCGCATTCCGCCACCACCACCCCGGATTGGGCGAGGCGGTCGTACAGCCCGGCGTTCTCCGGCGGGTAGACGATGTCGATGCCGCCGGCCAGCACCGCCAGGGTGCCAGTGGCCAGGGCGCCCTCATGCGCCGCGGTGTCGATGCCGCGGGCGAAGCCGGAGGCCACGGTGAAGCCGGCCTCGCCCAGCTCCCGCGCCATGTCGCGCGCCATGCGGCGGCCGTTCAGCGAGGCGTTGCGCGCCCCGACGATGCCGACCATCGGCCGGGCCGCGAGGTCGCCGCGGCCGAGCAGCGACAGCACCGGCGGCGCGTCCTCGATCGCGGCCAGGGGCTCGGGATAGTCGGGTTCGCAGGCGGCGACGAGGCGGCCGCCGATCCGCGCCAGCGCCTCCAGCTCCCGCTTCGCCTCGGCCACGGAGGGCGGCTTCAGCTCGACCCTGCGGCCGCCGCGGCGCGACAGCTCCGGCAGCGCCTCGATCGCGGCGCCGGCGGAGCCGTAGCGGCTGACCAGGTGATGGAAGGTGATCGGCCCGACGGCATCGGTCCGGGCCAGGCGAAGCCAGTCCAGCCGTTCGGCCTCGCTCAAGGGGCGCCTGGGCGTCGTCATGGCGCCAGCTTCGCGGCAGGGCGACGGGCGGGTCAACCGACAAATGGTACGGAAGCGGGCGGACCAAATTTAGGCTGTCATCCTCGGGCTTGACCCGAGGATCCAGGGGCCGCCAGAGCGGCTCTGCGTGGCGCCTGGATTGCCGGGTCAAGCCCGGCAATGACAGAAAAGGGGAGGCGCTGACCCGGGAGGAGGCCTCAGCCCGCCGCCGGCTTCTTTTGCCCGATCTTCGGCTCCTCGCCGCGCAGAAGGCGGCGGATGTTGCCGTCGTGGCGGATGAACACCAGCACGGCGATGAACAAGGCCAGGGCCGCGCGCGGCAGGTCGGTCCGGACCGCGCCGAGGATCGGCACGCCGGACAGGGCCAAGGCCAGGACCGGCGCCGCGGCGACCGAGGTCAGCGACGCCAGGGACGAATAGCGGAACAGCAAGGCCGTCACCAGCCAGATCAGGCAGCACAGCACGCCGACCGGCCAGGCGATGGCCAGCAGCGTGCCAAGCGCCGTGGCCACGCCCTTGCCGCCCTTGAAGCCGAGCCAGACCGGGTAGTTGTGACCCAGCATGGCGCCGCCGCCGGCCAGCACCGCCAGCATCGGATCGAACAGTCCGGCGATCAGCACGGCGATCGCGCCCTTGCCGCCATCCAGCAGCAGCGTCGCCAGGGCCAGGCCCTTGTGGCCGGTGCGCAGCACATTGGTGGCGCCGATGTTGCCGGAGCCGATGCTGCGGATGTCGCCCAGCCCGGCCGCCTTGGTCAGCACCAGGCCGAACGGAATCGAGCCGAGCAGATAGCCCAGCACCGCCGCGGCGGCGAGCGCCCAGATCGAGGTGGGGTCGAATGAGGACATGAGCGAATCCGTTCCTGCGCCGGCTCCATCATGGCGATTTTCCCGGCCGGGGGAACGGTGATCTCGGGGCTACGCGGCGTGGTTCAGGTGGCGGATGCGACGCAGCTGCGGGAACCAGGTCGACCACAGCCCGGCCACCGCCATGGTGCCGAGGCCGCCGACCACCACCGCCGGCACCACGCCGATCAGCGAGGCCGAGATGCCGGAGCGGAACTCGCCGAGCTCGTTCGAGGCGCCGACGAAGACCATGTTCACCGCATTCACCCGGCCGCGCAGCGAGTCGGGCGTCCACAGCTGGATCAGGGTCTCGCGGATATAGACGCTGACCATGTCGAAGGCGCCCATCAAGGCCAGCGCCACGATCGACAGCCAGGGCAGGGTGGAGGCGCCGAAGACGCAGGTGAAGGCGCCGAAGCCGGCGACGCAGGCGAACATGATCAGCCCGGCCTGGTCCTGGATCGGCCGGCGGGCCAGCCAGATCGCCACCACCAGCGCGCCGATGCCGGGGCCGGCCCGCAGCAGGCCGAGGCCCCAGGGCCCGACCTCGAGGATGTCGCGGGCATAGGCCGGCAGCAGTGCCGTGGCGCCGCCCAGCAGCACGGCGAAGAGGTCGAGCGAGATCGCACCCAGAACCACCTTCTCGCCCCAGATGTAGCGGAAGCCGGCGCCCAGGCTCTCCCAGCTCGCCGGCTCCGGCACCGTCTTCTGCGCCGGCTTCGGGATCAGCGTCACCAGCCCGATCGAGGCCGCCATCAGCACCGCGGCGAGGGCGTAGGGTGCTTCCGGCGCCAGGCCGTACAGCAGGCCGCCCATCACCGGGCCGCTGATGGTGGCGATCTGCCAGGACGAGGAGTTCCAGGCGATCGCGGTCGACAGCTCCGCCGCGGGCACCAGGTTGGGCAGCAGCGACTGCACCGCGGGGCCGAGGAAGGCGCGGGCGATGCCGAGACCGGCCAGGACCAGGAAGATCGGCCAGACCTGGTGTTCCCCGCCGAGGGTCAGGGCCAGCAGCGCCAGCGCGCACAGGATCTCCGCGGCGATGCAGATCGCCATGATGCGGCGGCGGTTGTAGCGGTCGGCCGCGGCGCCGGTGACCAGCACCAGCAGCAGCGACGGCAGGAACTGCACCAGCCCGACCAGGCCGAGGTCGAACGGGTCGCGGGTCAGGTCGTAGACCTGCCAGCCGACGGCGACGCTGATGAACTGCACCGCGAAGGTCGCGATCAGGCGAGCGGTCCAGTAATAGGCAAAGCCGCGGTGGCGGAAGATGCTTCCGGACTCGGCGGCAGAGGGATCGGCGGTCATCAGGAGCGCTCGGCAGAGGGGCGCCGACCATAACCGGTGATGACCAGCGACGGAACCCGGATCGCCGGGATGGCTGACCGGCGATCCGTAGTTGCCTTCAGTCGATGGCGTCGCCGGTCGCGTCGAACGGCGCGGCGACCGGATGGCCGACCACCGGCACGGCCTTGACCACGGCGCCGGTGACCCGGAACGGCGCGGCGACGACGCCGCAGCCGGCCAGGGCGACGGCCGCGGCGGCCAGGACCAGCCAGCGGGCGTGTCGATGGTAAGTACGGGTGATCATCTCTCGTCCTTCGTCTGCTTCCGGGATAGGAACGGCGTCGGTGCCGGCATACTAACACTCCCGCCGCGGTGATGGGCCCGGTCGCTCGGTCGCGGCGGACCGGTCCCTGGACACGAGGCACAGTGCGCAGGCCCAGAGATAGGGCGCAGCGAACAGCAGGATGCCGCCGAGCCAGAGCATGGCGCCGATCATTTCGGACCCGCCCGGCGGGGCGCGTCGGGACGGGTCGTGGCGCCGTGCGGCAGCAGACGGACCTGGACTCGGCGTCGGTGGCGGCCGGTCAGCCGCGCCAGGCCCCGGGACGCGGCGCGGAAGCAGACAAGACAGGCTCGAAGGATCATCGCAACCCGACTCCCTGATGGGCCCCGGTCACAGGCCGAAGCGATAGGTGATGCTGACCAAGCCATAGGCCTGGTCCGGCGAGCCGCCCTGCTTGACGATCGGGCTGGCGGCGGCGTCGCCGAGCAGGCGCTCCCAGCCGGTGACGGCCCTGAGCGACCAGCGCTCGCTCAGGGCATAGCTGGCGGCGAGCGACAGGCCGGCATTCTTGAAACCGGCCTCGGCGTCGAACGCGTCGTACCGGCTGCGCCGGGCCTGCTGGCGGGTAATGCCGAAATTGGCCGACATGTAGTCGTCGCTGGCCCAGACGGCGTCGGCGCCGACCGAGAGGGTGAGGGCGTCCGTCAGCGGCAGCGCGTATCCGGTGTCGAAGCTGACCAGCGCGCCGCCTCTGTCGATCACATCCTGCCGGGCTGAGACCGAAGCCGACCAGCCGCCGAAACCGATGCGGGCATAGGCGCCGAGGTCGACAGAGTCGTCGATATCGCCCAGCCCCTTCAGCCGGTGGTCGTCGTCCTGCTGGCGCCCCGGGCGCCAGGCGGCGAGCGGGCCGGCTTGCAGCCAGGGCGTCCGGATCACCACCAGCCGCGCGGTGGTGTCCTCGACCAGCAGCGTGTCGTCCCAGGACAGGCTGACCGCGGGCACCGGCACGAATTCAGTGCGCTTCGATCCCTCATAGGTCGGGGCGAAGCCGGCGCCGGCGCCGAGGCCGACGATGAAGCTGGAGCCGGCCAGGCCGGTGTCCGGTTCGGCGCCGACGGAGTCGTGCGGCATCACCGCCGCCAGGAGGATGGCGGGCAAGATGGGGGCTTTGCGGGAGATCATCGGATCCTCGCTGGGGTCGATCGTCGGCGGGTTCTGGCTGGGGCCGACCGCGGCCTAGTCGGGCGGGTCCGGGGCGTCGTCCCCGGGGCCGGGCACGTATTCGAGCAGGTCGCCGGGCTGGCACTGCAGATGCCGGCACAGCGCCATCAGGGTGGAGAAGCGGATCGCCCGCGCCTTGCCGGTCTTCAGGATCGACAGATTGGGGATGCTGACCCCGACCGCATTGGACAGGTCCGTCAAACTCATCTTCCGCTGGGCCAGCACGACGTCGAGGCGCACGATGATGGGCATCCGGCTATACCGTCAGGGCTGCGTCTTCCGCCAGATCGGCCGCCTGTCCGAGGACATGGGCCATGATCAGGGCGAACAGGCCTCCCACCAACGGCATGAAGGGGAGATCGGTCAACAGAACCCAGGTGTCGGACGGGTCGAAGCGGGGCTCGGTGACCCAGAGGGCCGCGAGGACCAGGATCGGGGCCACCACATCGACCGCCGCCAGGGCCACCAGTTGCAGCCCGATGCGGCGGAAGCCGATGACGCAGTCCCGGGTGAAATACTGTTCGCGGCCGAAATGGTTGAGGATCCGGCGCAGCGAGAACAGCGCCACCACCATCAGGGCCGAGCGCAGCACGTACAGGCCCAGATACAGGGCCACCGGCAGCAGCGGCAGCGACGAGACCGGGGCCTCGACCCCGTCCGCCAGATCGGCCTGCCCGTAGAGGACGACCCAGACCAGGAACGGGATCGTCGCCAGCAGGATGAGCCAAGCCAGGATCGTGACGGCGGGACGGAGCACGCTGCTGAGGCGCGCGACGCGGTGCATGAATGAGGACTCACCCAGTCGAATCACGGCTCCACTATGCGTGGCTTCATATCGAGGGTCAATAATGGTTTATCGATTTTCGATAAGAACATTGCGGAGGCTTGCCATTGGCAAAGCCTCCGCAATGTTCGGGCAGGTCACAGCCCGTGCGCCCGGAACCAGGCCTGCAGCCGCTTCCAGCCGTCTTCGGCCGGTCCCTGGCGATAGCTGGCCCGGTAGTCGGCGTTGAAGGCGTGCGGCGTGTCCGGATAGACGACGAACTCGACGGTCTTGCCGGCCGCCTTGGCCGCCGCCTCCATCTGCTTGAGCGTGTCGACCGGGATGCCGGTGTCGGCGCCGCCATAGAGGCCCAGCACCGGGGCGTGCAGATCGGCCACCAGGTCGATCGGGTTCTTCGGCTGCAGCGGGGTCGGGTCGCCGACCACCTTGCCGTACCAGGCGACACCGGCCTTCAGGGCCGGGTTGTGCTCGGCATAGAGCCAGACGATGCGGCCGCCCCAGCAGAAGCCAGTGATGCCCAGCCGGGCGGCGTCGCCGCCGTCGGTGGCGGCGAAGGCCGCGGTGGCGTCGAGGTCGGACAGCACTTGGCTGTCCGGCACCTTGGAGACGATGGTCGAGATCAGCTGGTTGATGTCGCTGATCTTGCTGGCGTCGCCCTGCCGGGCATAGAGCTCGGTCGCGATCGCGTAATAGCCGATCTTGGCCAGGCGGCGGCAGATGTCCTTGATGTGCTCGTGCACGCCGAAGATCTCCTGCACCACCAGGATCACCGGCGCCGGCCCGCCGGCCTTGGGCTTGGCGCGATAGGCCGGGATCCGGCCGTCCTTGGCCGGCACCTGCACCTCGCCGGCGTCCAGCCCCTCGGTGTCGGTGGCGATGGCCGCGGCCGAGACCGGCTGGGTGGCCAGCGCGAAGCCCGCGATCAGCGAGGTCATGGCGAAGCCGCGGCGGGTCAGGTCGCTGGCGTGCCGGAGGCTCGAAATGTCGGAATCGAAGCTGGTCATGAAGGGCCCCTTCGTGGTCGGCGGCGGAGGCGCGCTCCGGCTCGCATGCCGACCATAGGGAAGGGGAAGGCGGCCTGTCCAACGCGGCGACGCCGCAGCCGGCGATCACCTGACGGGATTCGGCCGAGTTAGCCGGGGCTGCAAGTTTACGGAGAGTTTAGGCGCCTTACCAAGAATTAAGATGCTCCGGAGGGGCGATTCATGGCGTTCTCTTGCTGCGCGGCACTGTTCGGATGTGCCGTTTCAACACGGCTCCCGGAGCGCTGACTATGCGGAAACTTATCCTCGCCGGCATCATGACGTTGGCTCTGCCCGTCGCCGCTTTCGCCCAGACCTCGGGCACGACGGATACGACCGCCACGCCGGCGGCGACCGCTCACAAGACGGTTCATCACACGGCTCACCACCGTGCGCACACCACCAAGCATGCCAAGAAGCATGCCCGGACTCACAAGAAGACCAGCTCGACGACGGCGGCGCCGTCGTCCAACCCCGTGAACTGATCGCTTCTCTCCCCCTTCCAGCGATCGTTCATGAAACCCCGGCGTCGGGCCTCGGCGCCGGGGTTCTTTCCAGACAGCGAGACAAGCTCGACGACGGCGACGCCGTCGTCCAACCCAGTGGACTGATCGCTTCTCTCCCCCTTCCAGCGATCATTCACAAAACCCCGGCGTCGGGCCTCGACGCCGGGGTTCTTTTTATTCAGCCGACGACCGGGGCCGCCTCAGCGGACGCTCTGGGCCAGCAGCTGGTTGCGGATTTCGACATGCGGAAAGCCGGTGACGGTGGCGGAGCGCCCGATCCGGCCGGCGTCGCCCGGCACCACGACGGTCCAGGCCTCGGTCGGGGTCTGCAGGCGGAACGAAGTGACGCCGCCCATATGGCTGACGCCGTCGACATGGCCGGTCACGGTGATCGGCGTGTCGGTGGCGTATTCGCGCGGATCGCCCGGCGCCGGCCCGCCCGGCATCGCCGTCACCGCCGGATGCCGCGGCTGCACGCCGCCCTGCACCACATAGGGCTGCTGCATCCGGAGGTTGGGGTCGACCGGATAGGTCGTCACCGGCTCGGCCATCACGGGCGGCGGCGGGGCGACGACCACCGGCGCCGGAACCACCGTCGGCGCCGGGGTGACCACGGTTGGGGCAGGGGCCGGAACGATCACGGTCTGGGCCATGGCCGGCGCCGCGATCAGCAGCGCGGCCAGGGCGGCGGCGGACGCCGCATAGACAGTCTTGGCCATGTCTCTGTTCTCCGTTTTCACGGCGTCAGGGCAAGACGAACCCTTGGCACGTCGCGGCCCGATCCTGGGCGCGCGCGCCTCGCCAGCGCATGACGCCAGCCTCTATCCTCCTATCAACGCCCCGAGGCCGGATTCAGTTCGCCGAGCCAGTCGCGCAGCACCTCCACGCCGTCGGCGCCGCAGGCCGGCGGGGCGTGGCGATAGCTGACCGGCGTCTCCGACAGCCGGATCGGGCTTCCGATCAGGGCGACCGGGTCCGGCGTCAGCGGGTGCGGCATCTCGATTCGCATGCCGCGGGCCACGACCTGCGGGTCGGCGAAGACCTGGTCGATGGTGTTGATCGGGCCGCAGGGCACGTGCCGGGCCTCCAGCGCTTCCAGCCAGAAGCCGCGCGGCTTCTCCGCGATCAGCCCGGCGACGATCGGCACCAGCACCTCGCGGTTGCGCACCCGCGCCTGGTTGGTGGCGAAGCGCGGGTCACCCGCGAGCTCCGGCCGGCCGGCGACATCGCAGAACTTGGCGAATTGCGAATCGTTGCCGACCGCCAGGATCAGGTATTCGTCCGCCGCCCGGAACGCCTGGTAGGGCACGATGGTCGGGTGGCCGTTGCCGGTGCGTGGCGTCGGCACGCCCGAGGTCAGGTAGTACTGGCCGGCGTTGGACAGCCAGGCCACCTGGGTGTCCAGCAGGGCCATGTCGACCATCTGGCCGCGCCCGGTGCGACGGCGGTGGTCGAGCGCGGCGAGGATGCCGATGGTGGCGTAGGTGCCGGTCATCAGGTCGGCGATGGCAACCCCGACCTTCATCGGCTCGCCGTCGACCGGGCCGGTCAGGCTCATGATCCCGCCCATGGCCTGGACCAGATAGTCGTAGCCGGCGCGCGCGGCATAGGGGCCGGTCTGGCCGAAGCCGGTGATCGAGCAGTAGATCAGCGCCGGGAACTCGTCCTTCAGGTCGTTATAGCCGAGGCCGTAGCGGGCGAGGTCGCCGAGCTTGTAGTTCTCGACCAGCACATCGGCCTGGGCCACCAGCCGGCGCAGCAGGGCGCGGCCCTCGTCCCGGGTGAAGTCGATGGCGATCGAGCGCTTGTTGCGGTTGGCGCTGAGGTAATAGGCGCTTTCGGTCGTGTCGGCGCCGTCGGCATCCTGCAGGAAGGGCGGGCCCCATTTCCGGGTGTCGTCGCCGACGCCGGGCCGCTCCACCTTGACCACGTCGGCGCCGAGATCGCCCAGGATCTGGGTCGCGCTCGGGCCGGCCAGGACGCGGGTCAGGTCGAGCACCTTGAGGCCGGCCAGGGCGCCGGCGGGGCTGTCGGTCATTCTCGGGAACTCCCTCCTTGAAGCTCCCTGGTTAGCCCAGGCGGGGCGGGGCCGCAATCGGCCGGGCCCTCGACGGATCATGACCCCAGGTTAAGACCTTCCTCCTTTTTGGCAGGGGCGTATCGGTGGTATAGGCCATAGCCTTGGCCTCCGAAAAAGAACTAGCCCAACAGGGGGATACAAAGATGCAAGGCTTCTCCAGGGTTCTCGTCCGCAGCCTGCTGGCGGCAGCGCTGCTGGGCGGGATGTCGCAGATCGCCACGGCCGAGATGGTGCTGAACGCCGGCAACAGCCAGGAGCCGGAGTCGCTCGACATTCACAAATCGTCGGGCGTCAGCGAGGCCAATGTCCAGAACGACCTGTTCGAAGGCCTGCTGACCCAGGACGCCAAGGCCCAGCCGATCCCGGGCGCGGCCGAGAGCTGGACCGTCTCCGACGACGGCAAGACCTACACCTTCAAGCTGCGCGCCGACGGCAAATGGTCGGACGGCACGCCGGTGACCGCCGGCGACTTCGTCTTCGCCTGGAAGCGCCTGCTGGACCCGAAGACGGCCAGCCCCTACGGCTATTTCATCGACCAGGTGGTCAACGCCAAGGACATCCGCCTCGGCACCAAGCCGGCCGACACGCTCGGGGTCAAGGCGGTCGACGACCATACGCTCGAGGTCACGCTGGTCGGGCCGACGCCGTATTTCCTGGCGACGCTGACCCACCACGCCACCTTCCCGCTCAGCCGCGCCAATCTCGAGAAATACGGCGACGACTGGGTCAAGCCGGGCCATATGGTGTCGAACGGCGCCTACATGCTGGCCGACGCGGTGCCGCAGTCGCATGTGAGGCTGGCCAAGAACCCCGAGTTCCATGCCGCGGCCGACGTCAAGATCGACACGGTCAACTACTTCGTGACCGAGGACGTCGACGGCGAGCTGCAGCGCTTCAAGGCCGGCGAGCTCGACTACACCTACACCCTGCCGAACCAGCAGATCCCCGATCTGCAGAAGACCATGGCCGACGAGGTGCGGATCGTCCCCTATATCGGCACCTACTACTACACGGTCAACCTGACCCACGAGCCCTGGAAGAGCCATCCGGAGCTGCGCCACGCCCTGTCGCTGGCGATCGACCGCGACGTGATGGTCGGCAAGATCACCCAGGGCGGCGAGCTGCCGGCCTACACCTTCGTGCCGCCGGGGATGAGCAACTTCGCCGCCTGGACGCCGAAGGAGGCCGGGGAGACCCAGGCCCAGCGCGACGCCGCGGCCAAGGAGCTGTTCGCCAAGGCCGGCTATGGCCCGGACAAGCCGCTGGCGGTCGAGATCTCCTACAACACCTCCGAGAACCACAAGAAGATCGCCGTCGCCATCGGCGCGATGTGGAAGCAGAAGCTCGGCGTCGACACCACCCTGACCAATCTCGAATGGGGCACGATGCAGAGCGCGCTGCGCAAGAAGGAGTACAAGGATATCGGCCGCACCTCCTGGATCGGCGATTTCGACGATCCCAGCAACTTCCTCGACCTGTTCCGCAGCACCGCCGGCGAGCAGAACTATCCCGGCTACGCCAGCCCGGACTACGACAAGCTGATGGATGCGGCGGTGGTCGAAGCTGATCTTGCCAAGCGCGGCCAGACCCTGGCCCAGGCCGAGCAGCTGTTCCTGGCCGACCAGGCGATCATCCCGATCTACTACTACACCAGCAAGCGGATGCTCTCGACCAAGGTGAAAGGCTGGCAGGACAACGTCCTGGACAACCATCTCAGCCGCTGGCTCTCGGTGGAACGGTAAGCCGTTTCGAGCCGTCGGATCGGGCCCCGCCTCCCACCCGGAGGCGGGGCCTTTCCATTTCAGCCCCTCCAGAACGGCCTGAGCGCCTCGCGGTCGGCGGTGCCGCGCTCGAGGCCGAGGTCGCGCAGCTCGTGGTCGCTCAGCGTCCACAGCCGGGGGCGGGTGCGCGACCGGCGCAGCCAAAGCGCGACCTGTTGCATGAGGCCCGCGGCGACGCCGGGGCGAGCGGTAGCGGTCCGACGCTCGAAGGCGTAGGTCGACATGGTGTCTCTCCTGCTTGAAGGAAGGTGGGGAAGGGCCGGCTAGCGGCGCAGGCCCCAATGGGCGCGCAGCTCCTGGTTGAGCTCGACCGCGCGCTCCTCCGGGAAGAACAGCCGCGCGCCTTTCAGCTCGACCCGCCGGCGGGTGCCCGGGATCGTCTCGGCCAGCCAGTGGGACCATTTCACGTCGAAATAGACGTCGTCGGTGCCCCAAACGATCAGCGTCGGCGCGTTGAGGCGCCGCAGCCGGTCCTCGACCGCCAGCGTGTGCCGGCTGTCGAAGGCGGCCAGGAAGCGCCGGAAGTCGTCGGTGCGCGCCGCGCTGCGCAGCAGCGGCCGCAGATAGGTCTCGATGTCGTCGTCGGTCACCCGTTCGGGATGCTCATAGGCGGACCCGAGGGCCCCGGCGGAGCGGTAGACGTCCTTGTCCGCCAGCATCGCGTCGAGGGCGCCGCGCAGCCCGCCGGCCGCCGCCATCGCCAGAAACGGCTTGAACGCCTCCGGCGGCCAGTTGTCATGCGCGTCGCAGTCGGTCAGGGCCAGGCTGCGCACGCGGTCGGGGTGGGTCGCCGCGAAGATCTGGGCGATGCCGCCGCCGCTGTCATTGCCGACCAGATCGGCCTGCTCGATGCCGAGCGCGTCGAGAAATTCGCCCAGCATCACGGCGTTGGCGGTCACCGACACGTCCTGGCCGGGCGCGATCTCGGTGTCGCCATGGGCCAGCAGGTCGACGGCGATGCAGCGGCGGATATCCGACAGCTGCGCCAGTTGGTGCCGCCACAGATGGCTGTTCAGCAGCACGCCGTGGACGAACAGGGCCACCGGCCCGGCGCCGGCCTCGACATAGGCGATGCGGCCCGATGGCGTGTCGATGCGGCGCTTTTCCAGGGAGCGCATCGCTCACTCCCCGCCCGTGGTCGAGGCGTCGGCCTCGCGCAGCGCCCGGGCGCAATCCTCGCAGCACACCTCGACCGTCTGGCCGCCGATCGTCACCTTGATCGTCTCGGCGTCGAGCTCGCAGTCGCAGGCCGCGCAGGTTCTCTCGCTCATGGGGGTTTCTCCTATTCCGCCCGTCATCCGGGCAGGGACAGAAGACGCCTTTTGCCGGTTCGGCCGCTGTCGGAATCTTTAGGGATCTGCGGCGCCGGTCAGCGCAGCCGGACCGAGCGCTGGAACTCCGCCGGGGTGCGGCCATAGGCCTGGCGGAAGGCAGCGCTGAAATGGCTGTGGCTGGAGAAGCCGAGATCGAGCCCGAGGGCGGTCAGGTCGTCGTACCGGCCCAGCAGGTCCAGCGCCCGCGCCAGCCGCAGGCGCAGCTGGTAGCGGTACAGCGGCATGCCCTCGACCTGGCGGAACACCTGGGTCAGGTAGACCGGCGAGACGCCGACCTCGGCGGCGATCTCCGCCAGCGTCCAGCGCCGCGCCAGGTCGGCGGACAGCGCCAGCTTGGCCCGGTCGACCAGCTTCTGCAGGCTGCGGCTGGCCCCGGCCTTGTGCGAGGTGCGCTCGCCGATGGCGCGTCGCACCAGGGTCAGGGCCAGGGTCTCCGCCTCCAGCGTCTCAGCGGCCTCGCGCCTCAGGCTGTGCCGCAGCAGCGCCACCAGCGCCTGGCTGCGGGCATCGATGCGCAGCCGGTGCGGGCGGAACGCCGTTGCTGCGCCGTCCTGCAGCAGCTCCGCCGGCGCCAGCTCGCGCAGCAGCGCGTCCTCGACCACCAGGTCAAGGCAGGAATCGCCGCCTTCGACCGGATGGCTGGTCCTGTAGCCCTCGTCCGGGTTGAAGAACAGCACCTGGTTGGCCTCGCCCACGGCGTCGTCGCTGCCGAGATGACGGACGAAGACGCCGCGATAGGGAAACACCAGATGGGTGGCCGCCGCGCATTCCTCGGCGCTCCTGTGCCGGCACGCGCCGCCGCAGGCGACGTCGCGGATCGCGACGGTCTCGGTCTGCAGCAGGGTGTCGGCCGAGATGTCCGTCATGGCTCAGCGGCAGGGCAGGGACTCGGCGCCATCATACCCTGCCGGCCGGCGTCAGGCGAGGCTCAGGGGGCTCAGCCCCGCCAGAACGGTTTCGCCGCCTCGCGCGTGGCGTCGCCGCGGTCGAGGCCGAGGTCGCGCAGCTCATGGTCGCTCAGCGAGTCGAGCTGGCGTCGGGTTCGCGCGCGCCGCAGCCACAGGCCGAAGATCTGCCCAAGCCCGGCGAAGGCCGTGGGATGGGACAGGGCAGAGCGGGGAACGCGGCGCTCGACAACGCGCGTCGACATGGAAGGTCTCCTGTTGGCCCGCAGCCGGCGGGGCCCGATGCCCGAAGCCAAAAGTGCGGGATTGCATTCGGAGATTGCTCCGGGCATGATATCGGTGCAATCACGTTATTGCTCTCGGAGCAATTTAGCATGCTGGACGACTTCCGCTCCATTGCCGACGCTGTCGCCGGCGAGATCGCCTCGGGGCAATTGCGACCGGGCGACCGGCTGCCGCCGCAGCGCGACTTCGCCTATCGCCGTGGCATCGCCGCCTCGACCGCCGCCCGGGTCTATGCCGAGTTGACCCGGCGCGGGCTGGTGTCGGGCGAGGTCGGGCGCGGCACCTTCGTCCGGGCCGCGGCGCCGGTGCCGGCCTCGGTGCTGGCGGAGCCATGGCAGGCGCCTATCAACCTCGAATCCAGCTTTCCGATCCTGCCCGATCAGCCGGCCATCCTGGCGCAGGGGCTGCAGGCGCTGCTGCGGCCGGACGCGCTGGGCCTGGCGCTGCGGGCGGTGCCGGCCGCCGGCACCCAGGCGGCGCGAGCGGTGGCGGCTTCATTTCTGGCCCAGCCCGGATGGTCGCCGGAGTCGGCTCGCGTGCTCTTCGCCGGCAATGGCCGTCAGGCGATCGCGGCGGCGCTGTCGGCGCTGGCTCCTGTCGGCGGCCGGGTCGGGGTCGAGGCGCTGACCTATCCGGTGATCAAGGGCATCGCCGCCCGGCTCGGCATCGCCCTGGTGCCGATCGCCATGGATGCGGAAGGGCTGCGGCCGGACGCGCTGGAGGCCGCGCACCACGTGGCGCCCTTGCGCGGGGTCTATCTGCAGCCGCTGCTGCACAACCCGCTCGGCGTGTCGATGCCCCCGGGCCGGCGGGCGGATCTGGCGGCGCTGCTGCAGCGGCTCGACCTGGTCGCGGTCGAAGACCGGGTGTTCAGCTACCTGGCCGACGAGGTGCCGCTGGCGGCGCTGGCGCCGGACCACGCGATCGTGATCGACAGCCTGTCCAAGCGCCTCGCGCCCGGGTTGACCCTGGGCTTCGCGGTGTCGCCGCGCGCGCTGGTCGAGCGCATGGTGGCGGCGATCCGCTCCGGCCCCTGGAGCCCGGGCGGCCTGGCGCTCGAGGCGGCGTCGCGCTGGATGGCGGACGGCACGGTCGCGGCGCTGGTGGCGGAGAAGCGGCAGGATGCGCGCACGCGCCAGGCGATCGCCCGCCGGGCGCTGGACGGGCTGGAGATCCAGGGCGACCCGCGCGCCTATCATCTCTGGCTCGAGCTGCCGGAAGGCTGGCGGGCGGAGGCCTTCGCCGCCGCGGCCGCGCGCAAGGGCATCGCGCTGACCCCCGGCCCGGCCTATGCCGCCGGCCCGGGCCACGCGCCGGCCGCGGTGCGGCTCGCCCTGGCCTCGCCGCCGCCCGATGTGCTGCGCGAGGCGCTGGAGACCCTGGCCCGGCTGGCCCGGAGCGAGCCGGACCAGATCGCGGTGGATTAGAAGGTCGGAGGCGCGCCGAACTGCAGCGCGTCCAGCGCGCCCTGCAGGATCCAGGCGGCGGCGGCGGTGTCCACCGCCTTGGCGCGCTTCTTCCGGGTGACGTCGAACTCGATCATCTGGCGCTGCACCGCCATGGTCGACAGCCGCTCGTCCCAGAAGGCGATCGGCAGGTCGCGCAGCTTCAGCAGGTCCTTGGCGAAGGCGCGCACCGACTGGCAGCGCGGCCCCTCGCTGCCGTCCATGTTGACCGGCAGGCCGATCACCAGCCCGGCGACGCCGCGGTCGTCGACGATGCGCAGCAGCTCCTGCGCGTCCGGCGTGAACTTGGTGCGGCGGATGGTGCCGATCGGCGAGGCCAGGGACAGGCCGGGGTCGGACACCGCCATGCCGATGGTCTTTTCCCCGAGATCCAGGCCGATCAGCCGCCCGCCGGGGGCCAGAAGCGGCTTCAGGTCGCGAAGATTGCAGACCGCCATATCGGGTGTTACCTTCCGCGCCGTTTTTCCGTCGGCCGTCCCCCGCGGTTCCGGCCCGATGCCGGCCCGGGGCGGCCTCCGATCCCCGGAGATGACTACGACATGTCGCTCGACAGAGCCACCGTCGCGAAGATCGCGCATCTGGCCCGCATCCGCCTCGACGAGGCGGAGCTCGATTCCATGACCGGCGAGCTGTCCGGCATCCTGGACTTCGTCGAGCAACTGGCCGAGGTGAACACCGACGGGGTCGAGCCGATGACCAGCGTGGCGCAGCAGGGCCTGCGGCGCCGGCCGGACGAGGTCACCGACGGCGGCTATCCCGAGAAGGTTCTGGCCAACGCGCCCTCGGCCAAGGCCGGGTTCTTCACCGTGCCGAAGGTGGTCGAGTGATGGCGAAGCCGACCCACTTCACCCTCGCCGGCGCGCGCGACGCGCTGAAGAAGCGCGAGATCTCCTCGGTCGAGCTGACCACGGCGCATGTCGCCGCGATGGAGAGCCTGCGCGAGCTCAACGCCTTCGTCACCGAGACGCCGGACAAGGCGATCGAGATGGCCAAGGCCTCCGACGCCCGGCTGGCGCGCGGCGAGGGCGGCCCGCTGGAAGGCCTGCCGATCGCCATTAAAGACCTGTTCTGCACCGAAGGCGTGCGCACCACGGCCGGCAGCAATATCCTCGGCAACTTCGTGCCGCCCTATGAATCGACCGTCACCAGCCATCTGTGGCGCGACGGCGCGGTGATGCTGGGCAAGCTGAACATGGACGAGTTCGCCATGGGCTCGGCCAACATCACCTCGGCTTACGGCAATGTCGAGAACCCCTGGCGGCGGCAGGACGGCAGCAATGCCAAGCTGGTGCCGGGCGGGTCCTCCGGCGGCTCCGCGGCCTCGGTGGCGGCCCGCATGACGCTGGCGGCGACCGGCACCGACACCGGCGGGTCGATCCGCCAGCCGGCGGCCTTCACCGGCATCGTCGGCATCAAGCCGACCTATGGCCGCTGCTCGCGCTGGGGCGTGGTCGCCTTCGCCTCCTCGCTCGACCAGGCCGGGCCGATGGCGCGCACGGTGCGGGACGCGGCGATCATGCTGCGCTCGATGGCCGGCTTCGACCCGAAGGATTCGACCAGCGTCGACATGGCGGTGCCCGATTTCGAGGCGGCGCTGACCGGCGACATCCGCGGCCTCAAGGTCGGCATCCCGAAGGAATACCGGGTCGACGGCATGCCGGCGGAGATCGAGCGCGTCTGGAGCCGAGGCGCCGACTGGCTGCGCGCGGCAGGGGCCGAGATCGTCGAGGTCTCGCTGCCGCACACCAAATACGCGCTGCCGACCTATTACATCGTCGCCCCGGCCGAGGCCTCGTCGAACCTGGCGCGCTATGACGGCGTGCGCTACGGCCTGCGCGAGACCGGCGGGTCCCTGAACGAGCTGTATGAGAACACCCGCGCCGCCGGCTTCGGCCGCGAGGTCAAGCGCCGGGTGATGATCGGCACCTATGTGCTGTCGGCCGGCTATTACGACGCCTACTACACCAAGGCGCAGAAGCTGCGGACGCTGATCGCCCGCGACTTCACCGAGGCGTACAAGCAGTGCGACGTGATCCTGACCCCGACGGCGCCGAGCACGGCTTTCGCCATCGGCGAGAAGCAGGACGACCCGATCGCGATGTATCTCAACGACGTCTTCACCGTGCCGGCGTCGCTGGCCGGGCTGCCCGGCCTGTCGGTGCCGGCCGGCCTCGGCGATGACGGGCTGCCGCTCGGGCTGCAGCTGCTCGGCCGCCCCTTCGACGAGGAGACGATCCTGCGCGTCGCCGAGGTGATGGAGCAGGCGTCCGGCTTCACCGCCCTGCCACAGACGATGTCCTGACGATGACCGGCTTCAGCATCCGCCGGCTCGGCCCTGCGGATGCCGCGGCCTATCGCGAGATCCGGCTGGAGGGGCTGGAGCGCCATCCCGAGGCGTTCGGCTCCACCTATGCGGACGAGGCGAAGCTGGCGCCGGAGGATTTCGTCCGGCGCATGGTCGAGGTGCCGACCTTCGCCGCCGAGCGCGACGGCCGCCTGCTCGGCCTCGCCGGACTGGCCATCGAGAGCTCGACCAAGCGCCGCCATCGCGGCACGCTGATCCGGATGTATGTCCGGCCCGAGGCGCGCGGCAGCGGCGCCGCCGACGCGCTGGTCGAGGCGGTGCTGGACCATGCCCGGGCGGAAGGGCTGGACGCCGTGCTGCTGGCGGTGATCACCGAGGCCGAGCCGGCCCGCCGCCTCTATGAGCGGCACGGCTTCAAGGTCTATGGCGTAGAGCCGGGTGCGCTGCGGATCGGCGAGCGCGCCTATGACGACGAGCTGCGCATCCGGTTCCTCTGAGCCGCGGCGCCCTGCCGTCTTCGGACCGTCATCGAAAGCTGCTATGCCGAGGCTAGGCGCGGGGAAGGGGAGCGCCGGCACATCCGCAGGAGGCCGGTCCATGACCACGATTCCCTTCACGCCGCGGCGGTTCCGCACCGCGGCCGCCCATTACCTGCAGGGCCGGCCGCCCTATGCCGCCGGCCTCTTCCCGCGCATCGCCCGGACCTGCGGCCTTGCCCCCAGCCACCGGGTGATGGATCTCGGCTGCGGGCCGGGCCAGATCGCGGTCGCGCTCGCCCCCTTCGCCGGCGAGGTCGTCGGCATCGATCCGGAGCCGGAGATGCTCGCGGTGGCGGCGGAGACGGCGGAGCGGGCCGGCGTCCGGGTCACTTTGCATCAGGGCAGTTCCTACGATCTGGGGCCGCAGTTCGGCCGCTTCCGGCTGGTGACGATGGGCCGGTCCTTCCACTGGATGGACCGGGTCGAGACGCTGCGCCGCCTCGACGGCATGATCGATCCCGAGGGCGCCGTGGTGCTGATCCATGACGACCATCCGAAGGTGCCGGACAACCGCTGGGCGAAGCCGTTCCGCGAGCTGATCGAACGCTATGCCGGGGGCGACAGCGCCCGGGCGATGCTGCGGTCTCCGGACTGGCTCAACCACACCGCGGTGCTGCTCGACTCGCCGTTCAGCCGGCTGGAGGAGGTGGCGGTGATCGAGCGGCGGCGGATCCCGACCGAGACCCTGATCGACCGTGCCCTGTCGATGTCCGGCACCGCGCCGGACCGGATCGGCGACCGGGTCACGGCGTTGATCGCCGAGATCGAGGGGCTGATGGCGGAGCACGAGGCCGACGGCATGGTGACCGAGGTGGTCACCTCCTCGGCCCTGATCGCCCGCCGGCCGGGGACCGACTGACGCAGGCCTGCACGCTTGCGCCGGCGCGCCGGTGGCCGCAAAGATCGCGGCTCACCCTCAACCCGCGTCGTAACGGGAGACTGCCGTGCCCTTGAAGCTCCACACCATCATCTGCAGCACCCGGCCGACCCGGATCGGCCCGGTGGTCGCCTCCTGGTTCCAGGAGATCGCCGCCGGCCACGGCAAGTTCGACGCCTCGCTGGTCGACCTCAAGGATTTCGACCTGCCGGTGTTCGACGAGCCGGAGCATCCCCGGCTGCAGCGCTATGTGCACGAGCACACCAAGCGCTGGGCCGCCAGCGTCAGCGCCGCCGACGCCTTCGTCTTCGTCACGCCGGAATACAATTTCGGCCCGCCGCCGGCGCTCTTGAACGCGCTGAACTACCTGTACCTGGAATGGAACTACAAGCCGGCCGGCTTCGTCAGCTATGGCGGCGCCTCCGGCGGCCTGCGCGCGGTCCAGGCCGAGAAGCTGACCCTGACCACGCTCAAGGTGGTGCCGCTGACCGAGGCGGTGGCCATCCCGATGGCCTGGAATTCGGTGGCCGACGGCAAGCTCACCGTCCCCGAGGGCCAGGCCAAGGCCGCGACCGCGATGCTGGACGAGCTGGCCCGCTGGGCCGAGGCGCTGAAGCCGCTGCGAGGGTAGACCGCGCCGGACCCATTCGCCGGCGCTGCCCCCTCACCCGAAATCGCTGCGCGATTTCGACCTCTCCCCAAGGAGAGGTATAAGGCCGCGGGTCCTTTTTCCCCTCTCCTTGGGGAGAGGGAGGGGCCCGTTGCGTTGGCAACGGGAGGGTGAGGGGGCTCACCCCGCATGGATCCACAGGATCTCCGCCTCCAGCGGCCCGTCGGAGAGGACGGCGTGCGGGGTGCGGGCGTCGAAATACAGGCTGTCGCCGGCGGCGAGGCGGAACGGCGCCTCGCCGGCGAAATGCATCGTCACCGCGCCGGACAGCACCAGCAGGAACTGCTGGCCCTCATGCTGGTCCAGCGGGCCGTAGTCCAGCAGGCTCCGGGCCTTGACCCGGGCGCGCACCGGGGTGATGCGCTTGTCGGCCAAGTCGGCGCCCAGCAGCTCGTGGCTGTAGCTGCGGGTCTCGTATCGCGGCCCGGTGCCGGCCCGGGTCAGGCTGCGCGCGGTCTCGGCCGGCCGGGCCTCGCCGAACAGCCCGGCCAGGTCGACGCCGAAGCCCTGCGACAGCTTCAGCAGCACCTCGACCGTCGGCGACATCCGGCCGTTCTCGATCTTCGACAGGGTGGACTTGGCCAGGCCGGTGCGCTCGGACGCCGCCTCCAGCGTCCAGCCGCGGGTCCGGCGCAACGCCTTCAGCCGCGGGCCGAGGCTCTGGGGCGCATCGATGCTCATGCGTCCCAGCTAAGCATGCGCCGTCCCACACCGCATCTGTTTCCGATCGGAAAAATCTTGATTGCGCGGCCACGGCCGGCGGAGTAGGAGTCGGGAAACTCCGGGCAGGGTTCGGGCATGGCGGACAGCTTCGACGTGGTCATCATCGGCGGGGGCGCCATCGGCAGCGCCATCGCCTGCTTCCTGATGCTGGAGCCGGGCTTCGGCGGCACGGTCGCGGTGGTCGAGCGCGACCCGACCTACCGCACCGCCTCCTCGGCGCTGTCCGCCTCCTCGATCCGGCAGCAATTCTCCACCCCCTTCAACGTCGCGGTGTCCCGCTTCGGGCTGGAGGTGCTGAAGCACCCCGAGCGCTGGCTCGAGGTCGAGGGCGAGGTGCCGGATTTCGGCTTCCACGAGAAGGGCTATCTGTTCCTGGCCACCCCGGCCGGGCTGCCGGTGCTGCAGGCCAACCACGAGATGCAGGTGGGCGAGGGCGTCGCCGTCGACCTGATGGCGCCGGACCGGCTGGCCGAGCGCTTCCCCTGGCTTAATGTCGATGGCCTCTCGGCCGGCTCGCTCGGCCTCGCCGGCGAGGGCTGGTTCGACGGCTACAGCCTGCTGCAGGCGTTCAAGCGCAAGGCCCGGTCGCTCGGCGCCACCTATATCACCGACACCGTCACCGGCATCGACCGGGCCGGCGGCCGGGTGGCCGGCGTGACCCTGTCGGATGGCCGCCGCATCGGCTGCGGCACGCTGGTCAACGCCGCCGGGCCGCAGGCCGGGAAGGTCGCGGCGCTGGCCGGGATCGACCTGCCGGTCGAGGGCCGCAAGCGCTGCGTCTTCGTCTTCGACTGCCGGCAGACCCTGGCCGGCTGCCCGCTGGTGATCGACCCCTCGGGCGTCTGGTTCCGGCCCGAGGGCAACCTGTTCATCTGCGGCGCCCCGCCGACGGGCGAGGATCCGGACACCGAGGACCTGACGGTCGACCACGGCCTGTTCGACGAGATGATGTGGCCGGCTCTGGCCGAGCGCGTGCCGGCCTTTGAGAGCCTGAAGGTGGTGAACTCCTGGGCCGGCCATTACGAGATGAACACGGTCGACCACAACGCCATCATCGGCCCGCATCCCGACCTGCCCAACCTGCTCTTCGCCAACGGCTTCAGCGGCCACGGGCTGCAGCAGTCGCCGGCGGCCGGCCGCGGCGTGGCCGAGCTGATCGCCCATGGCGGCTTCCGCAGCCTCGATTTGTCGCCCTTCGCCTTCACCCGCATCCTGGAGAACCGGCCGATCGTCGAGCTCAACGTGGTGTGACGGGCGGCCGGCCTATAGCATCGGCCGGCACGCATAGGGAGGAAACACCGATGGCCGGGATCGAGGCGAGATTGAGCGCGCTGGGCCTGCAACTGCCGGCGCCGATCCGGCTGCCGCCCGGGGTGAAGCTCGGCTTCCCCTGGGTGCGGGTGCATGGCGACCGGGCCTATGTCTCCGGCCATGGCGCGCTGGCGCCGGACGGCTCCCTGGCGCCGCTGCTCGGCAAGGTCGGGCAGGAACTGACCGAGGAGCAGGGCTATCAGGCGGCGCGGCTGACCGGCCTCGCCATCCTGGCCAGTCTCAAACAGGCGCTCGGCGACCTCGACCGCATCACCGCCTGGCTGCGCGCCTTCGGCATGGTCAACGCCGCGCCTTCCTTCAATCGCTACCCGCTGGTGATCAACGGCTTCACCGACCTGATCGTCGAGGTCTTCGGGCTCGAGCGCGGGGCGCATTCGCGCTCCGCCGTCGGCATGGCCGGGCTGCCCTTCGGCCTGGCGGTCGAGATCGAGGCGGAGGTCGCCATTCAACAATAAGGTGGCTGTTCAACATAATGTTGACAGCGGGACCCCTTCCGCGCTCCCTGTCTCGCTTCCGGACGGTAGTGCGAGCGGTTCCATGTACACGATCGAGGGCGAGACGGGCACCTGGGAGACGGTGATCGGGCTCGAGGTCCATGCCCAGGTCATCTCCAAGGCCAAGCTGTTCTCCGGCGCCGCGACCGATTTCGGCGCGGCCCCGAACAGCCAGGTCAGCCTGGTCGACGCCGCCATGCCCGGCATGCTGCCGGTGATCAACGACCATTGCGTCGAGCAGGCGGTGAAGACCGGCCTCGGCCTCAAGGCGCAGATCAACCGCCGCTCGGTATTCGACCGCAAGAACTACTTCTATGCGGACCTGCCCCAGGGCTACCAGATCAGCCAGTACAAGGACCCGATCGTCGGCACCGGCGAGATCGTGCTGGACCTGCCGGACGGGTCGGCGCGCACCGTCGGCATCACCCGACTGCATCTCGAGCAGGATGCGGGCAAGAGCCTGCACGACCAGTCGCCGCGCGAGACCTTCGTCGACCTGAACCGATCCGGCGTGGCGCTGATGGAGATCGTGTCGGAGCCCGATCTGCGCAGCCCGGACGACGCCTCGGCGTATCTGCGCAAGCTGCGTTCGATCCTGCGCTATCTCGGCACCTGCGACGGCAACATGGAGGAAGGCTCCATGCGCTGCGACGTCAACGTGTCGGTGCGCAAGGTCGGCGACACCGCCTTCGGCACGCGCTGCGAGGTCAAGAACGTCAACTCGATCCGCCACGTCATGTCGGCGATCGAGTTCGAGGCCCGGCGCCAGGTCGAGATCATCGAGGGCGGCGGGTCGATCGACCAGGAGACCCGGCTGTGGGACCCGAACAAGGGCGAGACGCGGTCGCTGCGCACCAAGGAAGATGCGCATGACTACCGCTATTTCCCGGACCCGGACCTGCTGCCGCTGGTGCTGGAGGACGGCTTCGTCGAGCGCATCGCCGCGACCCTGCCGGAGCTGCCGGACGAGAAGAAGGCCCGCTTCATCGGCGAATACGGCCTGTCGGCCTATGATGCCGGCGTGCTGGTGGCGGAGCAGGCCAAGGCGTTCTTCTACGAGCGCACGGCCAAGGGGCGCGACCCGAAGCTGGCGGCGAACTGGGTGATCAACGAGCTGTTCGGCGGCCTGGCCAAAGCCGGCAAGGAGATCGAGGACAGCCCGGTCTCGGCCGAGCAGCTAGGCGGGTTGGTCGACCTGATCGCCGACAACACCATCTCCGGCCGCATCGCCAAGGATGTCTTCGCCGAGATGATGGAGACCGGGCAGGATGCCGGCGCCATCGTCGAGGCCAAGGGGCTGAAGCAGGTCACCGACACCGGCGCGATCGAGGCGGTGATCGACCAGGTGATGGCGGCGCAGGCCGACAAGGTGGCCGAGTACCGCTCGGGCAAGGACAAGCTGTTCGGCTTCTTCGTCGGCCAGGTGATGAAGGCCTCGGGCGGCAAGGCCAACCCGGCGATGCTGAACGAGCTGTTGAAGACCAAGCTGAACGGCTGATCCGGCCTACCCTTTTATCCTCCCCCTCCCCTTGCGGGAGGGGGTAGGGGGAGGGGTTTGGTACCGCTGGAATTGACATCTGGCGTCGCCACCGACCCAGCAGAAATCCTGGCTGACTCCACGCCGGCTCTCGTCATCGACACCCCCTCCCCCTACCCCCTCCCGCGGGGGGAGGGGGAGAGTGGAAGGCATGGGTCGGTTCGGGTGGCCGAGTTCTGAAAGGTCCCGCAAGCGGAGAGGCAACACCTCGCTGGCCGGTCCGATTGTTTCGGCACGACGGACCGAAATCACCGGCTCTAGGCCGGGGCGCTGGACTTGCTGGCCAGCGAGCCGGCCAGCTTGGCCGAGGCGTAGCCGAACACCGCGCCGAACACCATCGAGACGATCAGCAGGATCAGCGGGTTGGCGGCGCTGGCCGTGGTCAGGCGCTGCAGCGGTCCGATGCCGTCGGCGCCGGCGCCCTGATGCAGCGAATAGGCCACCGTTGCGGCATAGCCGTAGACATTGGCCGGAACCACCGACAGCAGGTCGACCGAGGCGACGATCACCAGGAAGAAGACGGTGACGCCGACGACGATGGCCGGCCATACCGTGCCGAGCGCCGGTATCGGGACATGGACGATGATCAGGAGCGCGATCCAGGCGAGCACGGCGCCGTAAGCGTTGCCGACGATCGTCTTGCTCAGCGCCTTCTCGTCGGCGCCGGAGTGGAAGAAGCATCCCCAGGCGATGAAGCCGGCCCAGACCAGGACGAAGCCGCTCAACGGTCCCAGGGCGAGGAATGCCCATACCGCACCGAGCACCGCTATGCTCAAGGACAGAGCAAGCAATTTGGACATGGCGATTCTCCCCCAGCTGAATATTGTTGTTTTCAGGCGGAGGCATATTATTGGATGCAAATCATCCGGATGCATACTGTAACAAAGTATGAGTTCTTGGATCGATTGAGGACGGAGTTCCTGGGTCGCCGTCCGAATTCTTCCGGCGGTGGCGGCGCGTGCCATCCTTCGGTTCGCGGCGTCCGGGCTTTCGGCTATGGTCGCCGGATCGGCGGCGCAGGGGAGAGTGTGGATGGATGAGACGTCTTCGGCCCTCCACCTCGGCGCCGCCCTCGCCGTCGGCCTGATCATCGGGCTGGAGCGCGGCTGGACCGATCGCGACCGGCCCGAGGGCCGCCGCGCCGCCGGGCTGCGCACCTTCGCCATCACCGGCTTCGGCGCCGGCGTCGCCGCCTTCCTGGCGCCGGATCTCGGGCCCGGCCCGCTGCTGCTGTTCCTGGCGGTGATCGGGGCCTACATGCTGGCGGCCTATCTGCGCGAGGCGGGCAGCCTGGGCCTCACCACCGAGGTCGCGCTGCTGGTCACCGCCCTGCTCGGCGCCGCCGCCGGCATTGGGCACGACCTGATCGGCGTGGGCGGGGCCGTGGTCGTGGCCCTGCTGCTGCGCGAGAAGGCCCGGCTGCATGGCTGGCTGGAGCGCTTCACCCCGGCCGAGACCGCGGCGGCGCTGCAGTTCCTGCTGATCGCCGTGGTGGTGCCGCCGTTCCTGCCGGATCGGACGCTCGACCCCTGGGAGGCGATCAACCCGGCCAAGATCTGGTGGCTGGTGGTGCTGGTCGCCGGCCTGTCCTTCGCCGGCTACGCCGCGGTGCGCATCGCCGGCCCCCGGGTCGGGACGCTGCTGACCGGGCTGCTCGGCGGGCTGGTCTCCTCCACCGCGCTGACCCTGGTCTTCGCCCGGCAGGCGCAGGCCGCGCCGCAGGCGGCGCCGGCCCTGGCCGGCGGCATCGTCGCCGCCTGGGCGGTGATGGTGATCCGCGTCGCGGTGCTGGTCCTGGTCCTGCACCCGCCGCTGTTCCTGGCCCTGGCGGCGTCCCTGGCCGGCGCCGCGCTGGTGGCGATCGGCTGCGGCCTGTGGCTGTGGCGGGCCGCCGCCGACAAGACCAGCGAGGCGCCGCCGCTCGGCAACCCGCTGGAGCTGTGGTCGGCGCTGAAGATCGTGGCGCTGATCACGGCCGTGCTGCTGCTGTCGAAGGTCCTGGACGATTATCTCGGCGTCGCCGGCCTGTACCTGCTCGCCGCGATCTCCGGCCTGGCCGATGTCGACGCCATCACCCTGTCGGCGGCCCGGCTGACCCAGGGTGGGCTCGACGTCGCGGCCGGCGCCACGGTGGTGCTGATCGCGGCCGGGGTGAACACCCTGGTCAAGGCCGGCCTCGCCGTCGCCCTCGGCGGCCGGGCGATGGCGCTGCGCATCCTGCCGGCGACGGTCGCGATGCTGGCCGCCGGTGCGGCCGGCTTCGCTTTCTTCGCCGTCTGACATGTCGAGCCTTCTCCGGAACGGAAAGCCGATCTACCCTGAGCCTGCGCAATCGTCGGGCGAATTTTCCGCATAATCAGAAATTCCATTTCGGCAGCATCGCCCGGCACGACAGAAGGGGGAAACGCCATGAAGGGGATTCGTGCGGTTCTGCTCGCGAGCGTCGTGGTCGCGATCTCGGGCAACGCCTTCGGCCAGTCCAGCAACATCAAGAAGCTGCAGGACATGAAGGTCACCGGCGCACCGCTGCAGCTGGAGACGGTGCCGCAGGGCGGCGACTATGCCGACCAGATCCGGACCAACCTGCAGCAGGTCAAGCTGCCGCCGGGCTTCAAGATCGGACTGTACGCCGTGGTGCCGGACGCCCGGCACATGGCGGTCGGGCCCAGCACCGGCATGGTCTTCGTCGGCACGCGCAAGACCCAGGTCTGGGCCGTGACCGACCGCAACAAGGACCGGGTGGCGGACGAGGTCAAGGTGTTCGCGCCCTCGGTCGACATGAAGGTGCCGAACGGGGTCTGCTTCTCCAAGGACGGGTTCCTGCATGTCGTCGAGCACAACCGGCTGCTGGTGTTCCCGGCGGCCGAGTTCTTCTACGAAGGCCCGGACACGGCGATCGGCGTGGTGGCGGAGACGCTGATCCCGGCCGCCGAGGAATCCTTCAACCACGGCGCCCGGGTCTGCCGGGTCGGGCCGGACAACAAGCTCTACGTCTCGCTCGGCCAGCCCTTCAACGTGCCGCCGCCGGAGAAGGCCGCGCTGTATGGCGAGGTCGGCATCGGCGGCATCATCCGCATGGCGCGAGACGGCACCGGGCGCGAGGTGTTCGCCCGCGGCATCCGCAACTCCGTCGGCATCGACTTCAACCCGGCCAATGGCGATCTGTGGTTCACCGACAACCAGGTCGACGGCATGGGCGACGGCATCCCGCCGGGCGAGCTGAACCGCATCACCGCGGCCGGCCAGCATTTCGGCTTCCCCTGGTATGGCGGCGGCACCGTCCGCACCGCCGAATACAAGGACAGCGAGCCGCCGGCCGATGCGGTGCCGCCGGTGGTGGAGATGGACGCGCATGCCGCCGATCTCGGCCTGGTGTTCTACACCGGCAAGTCCTTCCCGGAGCAATATCGCGGCGGCGTGTTCTCGGCCCAGCACGGCTCCTGGAACCGCACCACGCCGGTCGGGGCGCGGATCATGTTCACCCCGGTGAAGCCGGACGGCAGCGCCGGCCAGACCGAGGTGTTCGCCGATGGCTGGCTGGCCGACACCGGCGAGTATTTCGGCCGGCCGGTCGACATCGCCCAGCTGCCGGACGGCTCGCTGCTGGTTTCCGACGACTTCGCCGGGGCGATCTACCGGATCTGGCATGAAGGCTGAGCGGAAACCGACGGGAGGCAGGGTCATGCTCAAGCGGATACAGGCGGGGCTGGCCCTGCTGGCGGTTGTGGGGATGGCGGCGCCCGACCCGGCCCGGGCTGCCGGCGACAGCGCCGCCGGCCGGGCCAAGGCCCGGCAGTGTTCGGCCTGTCACGGGCTCAACGGCCTAGCGCGGATGCCGAACGTGCCGAACATCGCCGGCGAGAGCCCGATCTATCTCGAGAAGCAGCTGAAGGCCTTCCGCAGCGGCGAGCGCACCGATCCGCAGATGTCGGTCATCGCCAAGCCGCTGAGCGACCAGGATATCGCCGATCTGGCCGCCTGGTACTCGGGCATCCGGTTCTCGGTGACCGTGCCGGAATAGGGAGGCGAGCCCAGATGCGAGACAGGCCACACCGAACCGGTGTGGCCTGTCCCAAATGCCGTCGGTCTGCACATCGCCCTCGGTTGAACCTCCCCGGACGAGCCGCTCGGCTTGTGATTTTCTAACGAAATGCCTCAGATTGAATAAAAATTATATCAATCTTCGTGGGTGTCTGTAATCTTCGTACGCGTGAACACCCGGAGAATGACTGAAAACCCATTCCGGTCCTACCTGCAAATTGAGGGTGGCAACCTGACCCAAATGGACTATCTTCGTGCAGACGCTGGTTCCACCAGCGGGGTGCCGCGACACGAGGCTGATTCCTTCTGTGTCCAGTCGAGGATCGTTCCCGAGATGGCGGATGATCTCCCGGACCTGATCGCGAAAATCTACGACGCGGCGCTCGACCATGGCCTGTGGGATTCAGTTCTCAACGAGCTCGCCGGCCTGTTCGCCGATGGCCATGCCAGCCTGTACCTGCTGCACGAATCCGACAGCGCCGAGACCACGGCCTTCGAGGCGCTGGCCGCGACCAGCAGCTGGGACCCGGCCTTCCTCGACAGCTACGGCCAGCATTTCTGGCGCCTGAATCCGTGGAGCGAGCGGGTCCTGAACCGCGCCGTCGGCGAGGTCACGGTCAGCGACGCGCTGGTGCCGCGCCCCAATCTGGAGCGGACCGAGTTCTTCTCCGACTGGTTACGGCCGCAGCAGCTGCTGTCCGGCATCGGCGGCACCTTCATGCGCCGCGGCGGGGTTTCGGCCCATGTCAGCGTGCTGCATGCCGATCCGATCGCCGCGGATGAGACGGCGCGGCTGGCCGAGATGATGCGCCGGCTGCTGCCGCATTTCGCCCGCGCCGCCCAGATCCATCAGCGGCTCGGCGACGTCGTCACCCAGCGCGACGCGCTCGAGACCGGCCTCGACCGCCTGTCGATCGGCGTGGTCCTGACCGACCCGACCGGCCGGGTCTCCTTCTCCAACCGCGCGGCCGAGGGGCTGCTGCGGGCCGGCACCGCGCTGCGGATCGACCAGCGCGGCCTGCTCTGCGCCTCGCAGCCGGGCGAGACCGCGAAGCTGCGCCAGCTGATCGCCTCGGCCTCGATCGTGCTCGACGATCCGCGGCTGGAGCCGGGCGGCGGGCTGACCCTGACGGATTCGGCGGGCGGCGACCAGCTCGCGGTCCTGGTCGCGCCGGTCAGCCGCAACCGGCCGCTGCTCAGCCTGACCGCGCCGAAGGCGGCGATCTTCATCGCCGCGCCGACGCCGACCAACCCGCTGTCGCAGCCGGAGCTGCGGCGGCTGTACGGCCTGACCGCGACCGAGGCGCGGATCGCGGGCGAGCTGGCGGCCGGCCTGTCGCTGAAGGAGATCGCGACCCGCCTCGACGTCAGCTACGAGACCATCCGCAACCACCTCAAGAAGATCTTCATCAAGACCCGCACCAACCGGCAGTCCGAGCTGGTGCGCCAGCTGCTGCGCAACCTGCCGGCGATCGGCACCGCGGCGGAATAGGCCTGCCCGAAAGCCTGTTCGAGACCGCGCTGGCGTGAGTCGGCTGGTGGTGGTTTCGAGAACCGGCGCGCAGCGGACGTTAAAGTCCGTGAGCACCGGAAGCGGAGAAACCGCCATCAGACGGCCGCGCCAGTAGTGGTATCGAGCAGGCTTTCAGAACATTCTCCGCCAGAACATGAAGGCCAGCGTCGCCGCGCCGCCGACCAGGATCAGCACCATCACCCACAGGAAGGCGTCCGGGTCCTGCAGGCCCGGCAGGCCGGCGACGTTCATGCCGAAGATGCCGGTGATCAGCGTCATCGGCAGGAAGATCGCGGTCAGCACCGACAGCACCAGCAGGCTGCGGTTCATCGCCTCGGCCCGCTGCGCCGCGATCTCGTCCTGCAGCAGCCGGGCGCGGTCGATCACCTCGTCGATGCTGCGGGCGATGCGATGGAAGCGCTCGGCGGCGGCGGCCAGGCCGGCGCGGCCGGCCGGGTCGGCCCAGCCCGGCAGGTCGGCCAGGCCGGCGGCGACCACGGCGCCCTCGGGCAGCAGATGGCGGCGCAGGGTCGCGGCCCGGCGGCGGATGCGGCCGAGCGCCTGGCGGTCCTCGACCGTGCGGCTGGTCGACCGGTCGTCCAGCACCCGGTCCTCGATGCCGTCGACCTCGTCCATCAGCCGCTCGACCGTCGCCTCGGCCTCCGCCGCCAGATGCCCGGCGATCAGGGCCAGCATGTCGAGCGCGGAGGCCGGCGCGCGTCCGGAATCCAGGCTGCGGCGGATCTCGTCGACGACGCGCAGCGGGTGGCGCCGGCCGGTGACCAGGAGGTTCGGCCCGACGCAGAAGCGCAGCCGGCCGATCTGGTCCGGCTCGAAGGCGAAATCGTGATGCAGCCCGTTGGCGGCCCCGACCAGCCAGCCGTCCAATTGCTGCATCTGTACCCGGTCGGGCCCGTCCAGCAGCCATTGCGAGACGGCCGGCGGGAGGGCGCCGTGGCGCGCCAGCCAGTGCCGGGCGCGGGTGTCGGTCAGCTTCAGATGCAGCCAGACCCAGCCCCCGCCCTCCACCGGCCAGGGATCGACCCCGGTCTGGCGGCAGGCGCCGGACTCGGGGTCGAAGCGGTAGGCGGCGGCGACGGCGTCGCCGAAATGGAAGCTGACGGGCGGCTTCCCGTGCAAATCCCGGTCCCGGATCAGAACAGGTGCCGCAGCAGCCAGTAGAGCGCGGCCGCCAGGGCGATCGAGACCGGCAGGGTCAGCACCCAGGCCATGATCAGGTTGCGGATCGTGCTCCATTGCAGGCCGGAGCGGTTGGCCGCCATGGTCCCGGCGACGCCGGAGGACAGCACATGGGTGGTGCTGACCGGCAGGCCGTACATGTCGGCGGCGCCGATCGTCGCCATCGCCACCAGCTCGGCCGAGCCGCCCTGGGCGTAGGTCAGGTGCTCCTTGCCGATCTTCTCGCCGACGGTGACGACGATGCGCTTCCAGCCGACCATGGTGCCGAGGCCCAGCGCGATGGCGACCGCGACCTTGACCCAGTCGGGGATGAACTTGGTCGCCTGGTCCAGATAGCCGCGATACGCGGTCAGCACCTTGCCGTCATCGGCGCTGAAGGCGGGCGAATTGGCCTTCGCCATCTGTTTCAGCGCCTCGGAGGCGAGATACATGTCGTTGCGGATGTTGCCGACCTGCTCGTTCGGCACCGCGGCCAGCGAGCTGCGGCCGGCGACGCTGCGGTCGATCTCCTGGGTCAGGGCGACCAGCGCCGGCACCGTCTCGGGTGCCAGGGTCCGGTCGCGGACATAGGCGGTCACCGCCGCCCGCGCATCGGCCGGCGCGGCGGTGGTGCCGGCATAATGCGCCAGCACCCCGGCGGCCTGCTGCGACGACTGCTCGAAGGCGGTGATCTGCGCTTCCGGCATCGCCCGGTTCAGGGCGTAGGCCGTCGGCACGGTGCCGATCAGGATCAGCATGATCAGCCCCATGCCCTTCTGCCCGTCATTCGAGCCATGGGCGAAGCTGACGCCGGTGCAGGTCAGCACCAGCAGGCCGCGGATCCACAGCGGCGGCGGCTTGTTGCCCTCCGGCGCGCGGTACAGCTCCGGCCGCTTGATCAGCGCCTTGGCGGCCAGCAGCAGCAGCGCCGCGGCGACGAAGCCGACCAGCGGCGACAGCAGCAGCGACTTGCCGATGCCCAGCGCCTGCGACCAGTCGACGCCGCTGGTGCCGGTGCCGGGGATGGCCATCAGCTGGTTCATCAGCCCGACGCCGATGATCGAGCCGATCAGCGTGTGCGAGGAGGAGGAGGGCAGGCCGAAATACCAGGTCCCGACATTCCAGATGATCGCCGCGATCAGCAGCGCGAACACCATGGCGAAGCCGGCATTGCTGCCGACCTGCAGGATCAGCTCGACCGGCAGCAGCGAGATGATGCCGAAGGCGACCAGGCCGGTGGAGGTCAGCACGCCCAGGAAGTTGAAGAAGCCCGACCACACCACCGCCACCGTCGGCGGCAGCGAATTGGTGTAGATCACGGTCGCCACCGCATTGGCTGTGTCGTGGAAGCCGTTGACGAACTCGAAGCCCAGCGCGATCAGCAGGGCGATGCCGAGCAGGATGAAGGGCAGCAGGCTCGGCGAATGCACCTCGCCGAGGTCGTTGAGCAGGCTCCAGCCGGCGTAGATGACGCCGAAGATGAGCAGGGCGATGACGGCCAGGGGCGTCAGCCGGCTGAGCCCTCCTGACGGCCTGGTGTCGAGCACGGAACTGGTCATGCGGGGCCTCGCCGGGCTGCGATGGTGCGATGCAGCGACCCTACAAGCCTGGTGTTACAGTTATGTTATGGTTTGCGGACGGTGGCGGGGCACGTGGTGTGGGCCGAAAATAGTCTCATTTGGTTGTGATAGTGTCGCAGCGCCGTTTCCGGCCGATCGAGGGAGAATGATATGGGCTTGAACAGAGCAGCCGTTGTCGTCGTCGTGGCTCTGGGCCTCGGCGCCTGTGCCGAGCAGGTGCGGCCGATCATCGACCCCGCGACCTCGGTCGCCGGCGGGCGCAACTACGAATACGACCTGGGCCAGTGCCAGCAGCTCGCCAAGCAGGTCGATGCCGGCGGCCGGACCGTCGGTGGGGCGCTGCTCGGTGCCGGCGTCGGCGCGGCGGGCGGCGCGATCCTCGGCGCCTTCACCGGCAATGCCGGGCGCGGCGCCGCGATCGGCGCCGGCGTCGGCGGCCTCACCGGCGTGGTCGGCGGCGGCGCCTCCGCCGCCAACAGCACCCAGAACGTGGTGCGGAACTGCATGATCCGCCGCGGCTACGCCGTGCTGGACTGACGATCAGGCCGGCTCCCTTGCCGCCAGCAGGCACAGCCAGGTCCAGCCGATGGTGGCGGCCAGCACGGCGGTGACGTCGCCCTGGTCGTAGGGCGGGCAGGTCTCGACCACATCCGCCCCGACCCAGGCGACGTCGCCCAGCCGGCGCAGCAGCGCCAGCGCCTGCCATGGGAACAGGCCGCCGGCTTCCGGGCAGGCGACTCCGGGCGCCAGGCCGGGATCGATGCCGTCGATGTCGAAGGTCAGATAGGCCGGCCGGTCGCCGAGCACCCCGCGGATCCGCGCGACCGTCTTGTCGATGCCGTCGAGATGCACGCTTTCCGCCGACAGGCCGGTGACGCCCTGGTCCCGGGTCCAGGCGGCGGTGGCGCGGTCGACCGGGCTGTGCAGCCCGACCTGCACCGTGGCCCGCGGGTCGACCAGGCCGCGCCCGATCGCGTGGCGCAGCCACGAGCCGTGATAGATCGGCGCCGAGGGCGTGCCGGCCCAGGTGTCGACATGCGCGTCGAACTGCATCAGCGCCAGGGGGCCGTGCTTCGCCGCGGTCGCCTCCAGGAGCGGCAGGGTGACGGTGTGGTCGCCGCCGAGGGCCAGCAGGCGGGCGCCGGCGCCGATCTGCTCCGTCGCCGCGTCGCGGATCGCGGCCAGGCTGCCGGAGATGTCGGCGGTGATCGGCGCCGCGTCCCCGGCGTCGTAGAGGTCCAGCCGTTCCTCCGGGCTCAATTCGAGGTCGGGATGGTCGTCGCCGGTCAGCGTTCGGCTCGCCGCCCGGATGGCGCCGGGGCCGAAGCGTGAGCCGGGCCGGTTGGTGGTGCCGAAATCGAACGGCAGGCCCAGCACCGCGGCGGCGGGGCGCCCGCCCTCCGGCCGGCGGCGGTGCGGGGCGTTGAGGAAGGTGGCGATGCCGGCATAGGGGGGCATGGATCACTCCGGAGACGGGCGCGGATGGTTCGCGTCAGGGGGTGGGCTGTCAAGCCGCGCCGCCCGGACGCGGAAGGGCCGGCGCCTGGCGACGCCGGCCGTGTCCCTGTCCCGTCGTGATCAGTGATGGCCGCCGAGTCGGGCGCCGCCGATGCTGATGCCGCTCTGGTGCCCGCCCAGGCTCACGCCGATGCCGTTCCGGCCGCCGAGGCTGACATTGATGCCGCCCTTGTTGGTGCTGGCGGCGCCGGTGCCGTCGTCGCCGATGCCGACATTGATGCCGCCGGTGTTGCCGGACGCCGCCTTGGTGCCGAGGCCGACATTCAGCCCGCCGCTGTTGGTCGAGGCGGCGCTGGTGCCGAGCCCGGCATTGATGCCGCCGGTGTTGCCGGAGGATGCCTTGCCGCCGAGCCCGACATTGACGCTGCCGCTGTTGGTCGAAGCGGCGCCGCTGCCCAGGCCGGCGCTGATCCCGCTGCTGTTGGCCGAAGCGGCGCTGCCGCCGACTCCGGCGTTGATGCCGCCGGAATTGCCGGACGCGGCCTTGCCGCCCAGGCCGACATTGACGCCGCCGGTGTTGGTCGATGCGGCGCTGCTGCCGACGCCGACATTGACGCCGCCGGTGTTGGTCGACGCGGCGCTGCTGCCGACGCCGGCATTGATCCCGCCGGAATTGCCGGACGCGGCCTTGCCGCCCAGGCCGACATTCACCCCGCCGCTGTTGCCCGCTGCGGCGCCGGTGCCGACACCGGCGTTGATGCCGCCGCTGTTGGTCGACGCGGCGCCGCTGCCGACACCGACATTGACGCCGCCGGAATTGTGCGAGGCGCCGCCGCCCGCGCCGACATTCACCCCGCCGGCGTTGTTGCTGCCGGAGCCACTGCCGATTCCGACATTGATGCCGCCGCCATTGCCGGTGGCGCCACCACCCACCCCGACATTGATACCGCCACCGTTGCCGCCGCCTGAGCCGCCGCCTCCGGACCCGCCGCCGCCCGAGCCGCCGCCTCCGGACCCGCCGCCGCCCGAGCCGCCGCCGCCTCCGGATCCGCCACCTCCGGACCCACCGCCGCCCCCAGATCCGCCTCCGGAGCCGCCGCCGCCCTGCGAGCTGCCGCTGCCGCCCGACGCGCTGCTGCCGCCGCCGGCCGAGCCCGTTCCGCCGGTGGGGCCCGTGCCGCTGCCGGTCCCGGTTCCCGTGCCGCTGCCTGTCCCGTCGGGGAGGAAGGCGACATTGATCGACTCACCGACCGGCTCGAGGGCGCAGCCCTTGCTGACGACCAGCTGCTGCTCTGCCGGCGAGAGCTCGCGGAACGGCTCGTTGCAGAGTTCGAACAGGTTGGAATTGGCCTGCGCCGCCGTCGATACGAAGGCGGCGCAGGCCAAAGGAAGCCACAACTTCATGGCGATATCCTTTAAAACGGGTCTTGTTGTGAAAATGGTGACTTGAAAAACCATATATTCGGCCGAACGAGTCTTAATATTTACTTTTCGGTAAACTTGAATATATGAGGCTTTATGAAGGTGCTTTGCTTTCAGGGTTATCTGTTGTTGTTAAATTATTTCGGAAGAGAGAAATTTAATTGATAACAGGCGACATAAAATTCCTCGCCGACGTGAAGGTGGCGAAGCCGTGCCGGGCGTCACTCCGCCCGGCGGAACGCCTCGTCGATCGGCACCTGCAGGCCGTTGGCCAGGCGGTTGGTCTCGTTCGCCATGCCGACCACGGCCAGGAGCTCACCCAGCATCTCCTCGGTCATGCCGGCCTTGCGCGCCGCCACGCTGTGCGAGGCGATGCAGTAGCCGCAGCCATTGGTGGCGCTGACCGCGAGATAGACCATCTCCTTCACCAGCGGGTCGAGCGCGCCGGGCGCCATCACCTCCTTCAGGCTCTCCCAGGTCCGCCGCAGCGTCGGCGGATGCGCCGCCAGCGCCTTCCAGAAGTTGTTGACCTTGTCGATCCGGCGGGTGGTCATGATGTCGTCATAGACGGCCCGCACCTCCGGCGACGCCGCCTCGTATTCGATCAGCCCCGATGCCATGGCGATGCTCCCTGCGATTCCGATGCGGGCAGGGTGGCATGCGGCCGGCGCGGCGTCACGACGGTGCGGCGTCACGCCATCGGGCGGTCAGGCGGGGGCGGTGGTGCCGCCGTGATGATGCGCCAGGCGGCGCAGGCGGAAGGCCAGGATCAGCTCCAGCACCCCGATGACGATGGCCCAGGTCCCGATCAGCCAAACCAGCGACAGCGCCCCGGCGCCCGGGAAGAACAGGGCGTAGGCGCCGAACAGCACCCACAGCGCGCCCGTCAGGGCCAGCAGCCACTCGCCCTCGATCTCGTTGCGCAGGCGGATGGCGGTGACGATCTCCATCACCCCGATCACGATCGCCCAGATGGCGATGATGGTGACCAGCACGATCGCCGTCAGCAGCGGCCAAAGCGCGGCGACGACACCGGCGATGACGCCGACCAAGCCGAGCAGGGCATAGCCCCAGTTCCGCCCGCGGATGCCGACGACGATGCCCATCACCCCGTCCACCAGCGCGTAGGCGGCGTAGAGGATGATCAGCACGGCCAGGGTCATGCCTGGCCACAGCCAGGCCAGGATCCCGAACAGGATGGCCAGGACGCCGCGCAGCGCGATGGCGCCCCAGTTGGCGGCGAGGGCACGAAGGACCGGCAGGTTCTGCATTCTCCGTCTCCCGCAGCGGCCGGCCTGCTTGCCGGCCATGCTCAAGAAAATCGTCACAACTGCACAGGTGACAAGCCGGACCAGTCCCGGTTATGGTTCCGCCGCTGTCGACCTCGACCGCGCGGATTCCGATTGCGAATCCCGGCGGTTGACTCTGTCCTGCCGATCACTATACTCCGCCCGCTTCGGAGCCGGAAGGCGACCGAAGCGCAAGGCGTTCGCGCGGCCGCTCCGGCCCGCGGGCAGACATGAACCAGCAGACCCGGCGTTGCAGGCCAGGCCCCGGTGGGGCAGGGCAGCGGTGGCGCCGAAGGTGGCAATCGCAAGGAGAGCGACGTGGCACGTATTGCCGGCGTCAATATCCCGACCCAGAAGCGCGTGCTGATCGCGCTCACCTACATCCACGGCATTGGCCGTCACGCGTCCCAGACCATCATCGACAAGCTCGGCATCCCGGCCGATCGCCGCGTCAACGAGCTGACCGAGGACGAGATCCTGCGCATCCGCGAGGCGATCGACGCCGACTTCACCGTCGAAGGCGATCTGCGCCGCGAGACGGCGATGAACATCAAGCGGCTGATGGACCTGGGCTGCTACCGTGGCCTGCGTCACCGCAAGGGCCTGCCGGTCCGCGGCCAGCGCACCCACACCAATGCCCGGACCCGCAAGGGCCCGGCGCGGCCCATCGCGGGCAAGAAGAAGTAATCGGAAGGCGAGCGAACCATGGCCAAGCCAGCAGCTGCCGCCGCGAACGCCCGTCTGCGTCGTCGCGAGCGCAAGAACATCACCTCGGGCGTCGCCCACGTGAACTCGTCCTTCAACAACACGGTGATCACCATCACCGACGCGCAGGGCAACGCCATTGCCTGGTCGTCGGCCGGTGGCATGGGCTTCAAGGGCAGCCGCAAGTCGACGCCCTACGCCGCCCAGATGGCCGCCGAGGATGCCGGCCGCAAGGCGCAGGAGCACGGCATGCGCGTGCTCGAGATCAACGTGAAGGGCCCCGGCTCCGGCCGCGAGAGCGCCCTGCGCGCCCTGCAGTCGGTCGGCTTCCAGATCACCTCGATCCGCGACGTCACGCCGATCCCGCACAACGGCGTCCGTCCGCGCAAGAAGCGTCGCGTCTAAGGATCGTCCGGTCCGCCGGTTGCCGTCCCGGTTCTCCGGGGCGTGCGGCCGGTCGGGCCGGAATCCTTGCGCGGTTTCAGCCGGCCGATCCGGGACAGGACCACTGGCCACAGGGTCCACGGATGGGATCGGAAGGGGGCTTCGGCCCCCGTCGGCATTTTCGGCCGTATCCGGCCTCTCGTGGCAGAACAGGATGATATGACAGTGCTTCAGCGCAACTGGCAGGAACTGATCAAGCCCAACGCTCTCGACGTCCAGCCGGGCGACGATTCGCAGCGCAAGGCGACGCTGGTCGCCGACCCGCTCGAGCGCGGCTTCGGCCTGACCCTCGGCAACGCCATCCGCCGCGTGCTGCTGTCCTCGTTGCAGGGCGCCGCGGTCACCGCGATTCATATCGACGGCGTGCTGCACGAATTCTCGTCGATCCCGGGCGTCCGCGAGGACGTCACCGACATCGTCCTCAACGTCAAGGCGCTGTCGCTGCGCATGCACGCCGAGGGCCCGAAGAAGATGCGGCTCAACGTCGAGGGGCCGAAGGTGGTCAAGGCCGGCGACATCGTCACCGGCCCGGACATCGAGATCATGGACCCCGAGCTGGTGCTGTGCACCCTCGACGACGGCGCCAAGCTGGCGATGGAGTTCACGGTCAATCTCGGCAAGGGCTACGTCCCGGCCAGCATGAACCGGCCAGAGGACGCGCCGATCGGCCTGATCCCGGTCGACGCCCTGTACAGCCCGGTCCGCAAGGTCTCGTACAAGGTCGAGAACACCCGCGTCGGCCAGGTCACCGACTACGACAAGCTGTCGCTGACGATCGAGACCAACGGTTCGGTGACGCCGGACGATTCGGTGGCGCTGGCCGCCCGCATCCTGCAGGACCAGCTGCAGCTGTTCATCAACTTCGAGGAGCCGTCGCGCGACCACCGCGAGGAGACTTCGGAGGACATGCCGTTCAACCGCAACCTGCTGCGGAAGGTGGACGAGCTCGAGCTGTCGGTGCGCTCGGCCAACTGCCTGAAGAACGACAACATCGTCTATATCGGCGACCTGGTGCAGAAGACCGAGGCGGAGATGCTCCGCACCCCGAACTTCGGCCGCAAGTCGCTGAACGAGATCAAGGAAGTTCTCTCGACCATGGGCCTCCATCTCGGCATGGAGATCCCGAACTGGCCGCCGGAGAACATCGAGGATCTCGCCAAGAAGCTCGAGGAGCCGTTCTGATCGGCTGACCGGTCGTTCGGTTGATTGAGATGTACCCCGCCGTTCTGTCCCGTTGAGGGGAGGCGGCGGGTCCCGCCATCGGACCCCCGCGGGGGCCAAGCCATGAGGAGATATCGCCATGCGTCACGGAGTGACCGGACGTCGTTTCAGCCGCACCAGCAGCCACCGCAAGGCGATGTTCGCCAACATGGCGGCGGCGCTGATCACCCATGAGCAGATCAAGACCACCCTGCCGAAGGCGAAGGATCTGCGCCCGATCGTCGAGAAGCTGATCACCCTCGGCAAGAAGGGCGGCCTCGCCAATCGCCGCCTGGCCTACGCCCAGCTGCGCGACGACGACGTGGTGGCCAAGCTGTTCTCGGTGATCGCCGAGCGCTACAAGACCCGCAGCGGCGGCTATTCCCGCGTGCTGAAGGCCGGCTTCCGCTACGGCGACGCCGCCCCGATGGCCGTGATCGAGCTGGTCGAGCGCGACCGCGACGCCAAGGGCGCCGCCGACAAGGTCCGCGACGCCGAGCTGAAGGCCGCGGCCGCCGAGGCCGAGGGCACCGAGGGCTGATCGGCCCTGCAACGGTGAACGGATCGAGGCCCGGCTTGCGCCGGGCCTCTTTTTGTTGGTCTGGTCAGTGCCCGCGTTCGGCGCCGCCATTGACCTGGATCACCTGGGCAGTGACGTGGGCGGCGCCGGGTGAGGCCAGCCAGGCCACGGCGTCGGCGATGTCGGCGGGAACGCCGGCGCGGCGGGTCGCGGTCTCGGCGATCAGGGCGGCTTGCCGCTCCGATGACAGCCGGTCGGCGAAGAACTCGGTGTCGCGGATATAGCCGGGCGCCACGATGTTGACGGTGATGCCGCGCGGCCCCAGGGCGGCGGCCAGATCATAGCCATAGGGGTGCAGCGCGGCCTTGGCGGCGCCGTAGCAGCCGGCGCCGGAGCCGCGATAGGCGGCGATCGAGCCGATCAGCACGACCCGGCCGCCGGGCGCCCGCAGCCGGTCGCGCAGCCCTTCGGTCAGCAGCACCGCAGACAGCACATTGCCGGCGAAATTGTCGGTCCAGCGTCGGGCGACTCCGGCCAGCCCGTCGTCGTAATGGCCCGGCGGCGCCTGCAGGATGGCGTTGCCGCCGGCGGCATGCACCAGCACGTCGACCGCGGCGAAGCGCCCGCCGAGGTCCCGGCACAGCGCTTCGACCCGATCCGGCTGCGACAGGTCGGCCGCCAGCGGCAGCAGCGGCGGTGCCGCCGGATGCTCGCGCCCGATCGCCTCCGCCGCTTCCTGCAGCACGCCGGCGCGGCGGCCGAGGATCACCACCTGCTCGCCCTGTCCGGCGAAATGCCCGGCCACTGCCAGGCCGATGCCCGTGCCGCCGCCGCTGACCACCACGATGCGTGTCATCGATCCACTCTCCTGTTGCGACGAGCGGAAGGTGGGGCGGTGCCGCGCATACTTCAAATATGCGATCATGGGCGTCTGATATCTGGAGAGTATCAGCCGATGATCGAGCTCCGCCTCCTGCGCCAGTTCATCGCCGTGGCCGAGGAGCGGCATGTCCGCCGCGCGGCGGAGCGGCTGGGCATGGCCCAGCCGCCGCTCAGCACCGCGATGAAGCGGCTGGAGGATGTGATCGGCGCGGCGCTGTTCGACCGCAGCCGCCGCCGGGTGGCGCTGACCCCGGCCGGCACGGCGCTGCTGGAGGAGGCGCGGCGCACCCTGGCCCAGGCCGAGCATGCCGTGGCGGTGGCGCGCCAGGCGGGGCAGGGGCTGACCGGGCTGCTGCGCATCACCTTCGTCGGCAGCGCCATGTTCGAGCGCCTGCCGCCGGTGCTGAAGGCGCTGCGCGAGCGCCATCCCGGCCTGGCGCTGGACCTGCGCGAGGCGACGACGATGCGGCAGCTCGACGAGCTGCGCGGCGGCCGCGGCGACCTCGGCTTCGTCATCCCGCCGCTGCCGGACAGCGACGGGCTGGAGCAGCGCCCGGCCTGGGCCGAGCCGATGGTCGCCGCGGTCCCGGCCGACCATCGGCTGGCGGGTTCCAGCCGGATCGACCTCGCCGACCTCGCCGACGAGCCCTTCGTCATGTTCCCGCAGGGCGAGGGGCCGGGCTTCCACGCCGCGATCCTGGAGGCCTGCGCCAAGGCCGGCTTCGTGCCCCGCATTGCCCAGTCGGCGCATCAGATGCATGCCATCGTGTCGCTGGTCGCGGCCGGCTTCGGCGTGTCGCTGGTGCCGGCGTCGCTGCGCCGGCTGCGGCCGCACGGCGTGCGCTACCTGTCCCTCGCCGGCCGTGCGCCCCAGGCCCGGATCGCCGCCGTCTGGCGCCGCGGCGACCGCTCGCCGGCCCTGCTGCAGGCGCTGTCCCTGCTGCGGGAGGAGATGGCGGCCCCGACTTGAGTCCCCCCTCCCCCCGCGGGAGGGGGATAGGGGGAGGGGGTTTTCGCAGCCAGAGCTGGCCTGGATCTGGCAAATCGGCCCGCCTGCGCCGTCGAGGTGTTGCCTACTCGCGCGCGGACGCGCGCAGACCCCTCCCCCTACCCCCCTCCCGCAAGGGGAGGGGGGACTAAAAAGGGAGCCCAACCCGGGAAGACGGAGGGTGAGGGGGCGGCGCCGGCCTTTCTCGTCAGCACCGCGGCATGGCGGCCCATGGACGCCGGGCGGCGGCTTCGGCTAGACCGGCCCCCTGATGGCGGATGGAGGAAGGATGTTCCGTTTCGCAGGCGCCGCGGCGTCGGTGCTGCTCCTGCTGGCCGGGCCGGCCGTGGCGGAGCCGGTGGTGCCGACCAGCCGGGCCGAGATCGACCTCAGCTTCGCGCCGCTGGTGCGCAGCGCGGCGCCGGCCGTGGTCAACATCTATGCCCGCCACATGGTGGTCGAGCGCCAGAACCCGCTGTTCGACGACCCGTTCTTCCAGCGCTTCTTCGGTGACGACATGCCCGGCGGCCGGCCGCGGCAGCGGGTCGAGAACTCGCTCGGCTCGGGCGTGGTGGTCGGTGACGACGGGCTCGTGGTCACCAACCATCATGTGATCAAGGACGCCGACCAGATCACCGTGGTGCTGTCCGACCGCACCGAATACGAGGCCGAGCTGGTGCTGTCGGACGAGCGCACCGACCTCGCCTTCCTCAAGCTCAAGGACCTCGCCGGCCGGTCGCTGCCGTCGCTGCCGCTGGGCGACAGCGACGCGCTCGAGGTCGGCGACCTGGTGCTGGCGATCGGCAATCCCTTCGGCGTCGGCCAGACCGTGACCATGGGCATCGTCTCCGCCATCGCCCGCACGGCCGTCGGCATCTCCGACTACGATTTCTTCATCCAGACCGACGCGGCGGTGAATCCGGGCAATTCCGGCGGCGCCCTGATCGACATGAAGGGCCGGCTGGTCGGCATCAACACCGCCATCTACAGCCGCACCGGCGGATCGCTCGGCATCGGCTTCGCCATTCCCGCCAACATGCTGCGCAGCATGATGCGGGCGGCGGAGACCGGGCAGAAGGTGGTGCGGCCCTGGCTCGGCGCCGACGGCCAGGCGGTCGACCGCAGCCTGGCCGAGGCCTATGGGCTGGACCGGCCGGCCGGCGTGCTGGTCAACGGTGTCGCCGCGGGCGGCCCGGCGGCGCGGGCCGGCCTCAAGGTCGGCGACGTGGTCGCCGCGGTCGACGGCCATGCGGTCGACGATCCGGAATCGCTGCGCTTCCGCCTGGCCACGCTGGACCTCGGCGCCACCGCCAAGCTGACGGTGCGGCGCGGCAAGGACACGGCGGAGCTGGCGCTGCCGGTCGAGGCACCGCCGGAGGACCCGCCGCGCGACGAGCGCGTGCTCGGCGGGCGCTCGCCTTTGGCCGGCGCCACCGTGGTCAATGTCTCGCCGGCGGTGGCGGAGGAGATGCGGCTGAACGGCCCCGGCAAGGGCGTGGTGGTGACCGCGGTCGCCGCCCGCAGCCCGGCGGCGCGGCTGGGGCTGCAGCCGGGCGACGTGCTGCTGCGGCTCGACGACGAGGCGGTCGAGAGCACCGAGGCGCTGGACAATGCGTTGCGCGGCTCGCGCGGCCCCTGGCGCATCGCCGTCCAGCGCGGCGGCCAGGTGCTGGAGACCATGGTCGGTCGCTGAGAGGGTACCGGCGTCCCGCCCCATTTGATTGGGGCGTGGCGATCCGGCCTGCCGGCAAAGGGTGCGGAATTTGTAAACGCAATGTTCATAGTATTATCTGCGAATCATGTTCATGATACGTTCTATGAACAATGCGCAGACCGATCACACATCAGAACCCCCGGCCACTCCCGAGGAGGAGCGAGCCGCGCGGCATCTGCGCATGCTGGCCCGCACGGCCGAGATCCATATGGAGGTGATGGAGACCACCCGCACCGAGGCCGTCGAGGCGCCGCAGCCCGGCGTCGACTATGGCCAGCGGGTCTCGGTCATCGCCAAGTCGCTGCGTCTGACCCTGCTGCTGGAGCAGAAATTCGCCGGGCAGCGCGCCGAGCGGCGCAAGGCCGCGGCCAAGCGCGAGGCGGCGCAGGAGGACTGGCATGCGCTGCGGGTGAAGCTGGCGGTGCTGGCGGCATCCTATGAATCGTCCACGGACGCCGAGGAGGTCGACCGCCGCAGCACCGAGGTGTGCGAGCGGGTGGAGCAGCCGGAGGTGGCGGAGTTCATCGAATCCTGTCCGGCGCCGGTCGCGGTGGCGGCCTTATGCCGGCGCTGGGGCTTCCCGGTCGAGGTGGAGCGCTGGCTGGAGATGGCCGACGAGGCCCTGGAGCATCTCGGCTTCATACCGTCGGAAGATGGCGAGGACGATCCGCCCGAGGACAAGCCCAAGCCCGGCTCGGCCGCCCGCGACCGGCGCAAGCCCCCGGACACGGGATGATCGCGTAGGTTGGGCTCGCCTTGGGCGAACCCAACACCCCGCCGCCATTGCGGCCCCCGATGTGTTGGGTTCGCGTGCCGCGAACCCAACCTACGAAGCGCGGCCTTCCACACTCCTCTTGTGGGGAGTGGGGGAGGGGTCTGCGCGCGTCCGCGCGCCTGCTGCCATCGTACAAAAACCCCGTCATCCCCGCGAAAGCGGGGATCTCATGCCGTCTCAACCGGATGGAGATTCCCGCTTTCGCGGGAATGACGGCTGGGAGAGAGCCCGATCCCGCGAGGGGAAATCCCCCGCTCTAATAGCGGGAGCCCGGGGGCGGCGGGGGCGGTGCGAGAAGGGGTGGCGGAGGCGGCGTGCAGGCCGCGAGGCCGAGGGTCAAAGCCAAAGTCAGGGCGATCAGACGGAGCACAAGGTCCTCCTGGCCTATGGAGTCCAGGCTGCGAGACGCGGCCATCGTCTGACGAGACTAGGCGCGGCTTGCTTCTGCCGTTGGTCGCGTCGTTGCCGGATGTGAACCGGAAACCGAAATTGTTGTCCGAAGACTGCCGCACGGAGCCGAGCGGATTGCAGCGGTGCGTCACGGAAACAGAAAGGGCCCAGCCGTCGCCGGCTAGGCCCTTACTTGGTGGAGCCAAGGAGGATCGAACTCCTGACCTCTACAATGCCATTGGGGAACAATGGCAAGAAGACCAAAGGCTTGACCTAGCAAAGCACCGCAATTCGACGCACGAAATCGCAGGAGTCTGCGAATGCTGCGTGCGAGTAGCGTGTTACCACAGACCCGGCCCGCCGGCCAGAGGAACGGCGACTCGGTCCCCGATCGGCTGCGCTCGATCGCGCGCCAGGTGGACCGGCTCAGCCGGCTCTACGGTGGCGATCCCGAAGCCCTGTTCGCCGAGAAGGAGGACGCCGTCCGCGAGCTGCGCCGGCTCGCCGCCGCGATCGAGCGGAGGGCGGCATGAAGGGCCGCGGCGTCAACGCGACCGGCCGCAGCAAGGCCGAGCCGTTCGTCCGGCTGCCGATCTGGATGCTGAAGGCCGAGGCGTGGCGGACCCTGACCCCGAATGCGGTCAAGCTGCTGATCGACCTGTGGTCGCGCCACAACGGCCAGAACAACGGCGAGATCGCCTACGCCGTGCGCGACGCCGAGGGGATCGGCCTTAGCAAGAACCAGGCTTCCAGGGCTTTCGACGAGCTGGTTGAGCGCGGCTTCCTGAAGGTCCGGCGGGCCTCGACCTTCACCTTGAAGACGAAGGAGGCGCGGACCTGGGAACTGACGGCCGAGCCGGCGGGCGGGAAGGTGGCGGCGAAGGACTTCATGCGCTGGTCGGCACAGTCCCGCCAGCGGGACCGTGACGGTGGGGAGAAATCCAGAACACAGTCCCGCCAGCGGGACGCTCAGTCCCACCAGCGGGACCGTGAGGCGCCAAACCTTCGAAACGAAGGGCAATCAGTCCCACCAGCGGGACCGTCGAGGCCGAAATCTCCCGTCTCACGGTCCCACCAGCGGGACACTTCTAATATACCAGGGAGTGTTGAGCCGGCCGCAGTGCGCGGCGACGGCGTCGGCCCCCGACAGCCAGAGCCGGCGACGCGCACGGATGCAGCAGAGCCAGCCCGCGTCGGTGATCACGTCGACCTGATCATCGAGCGGCTGACCGCGTCGTCGTCGTCGTCCCTCCCGCCATTTGGGTCCCCTCTGTCGTCGCCGCCGGCCAACCCACACGACAAGCAACATTGTTACCCTCCGGCGGCCGATTGCGAACGGCTCGCAACAAGCGTCGCGAAGCCCGAGACACTGGACGGCGCGACGTTCGCCCGTTGGCTGAGCGATCTGCTGCGGGCTGGCATCGATATCGAGGCGCTCGGCGTCGCTTCCGGCTTCGGCGCGAGCGGCATTCTCGGCATCGCCGCGGGCAAGGCGCGGGTGACTAGGCCGAACCAGCGCCGGATCGTCGGCGCCGTCATGGCAGTGATCGGCAGGAGGGCAGCGTGAGCGGCGATCCCTACTACAAGACAGCCGAATGGAAGGCGCTGCGGGCGGCGGTGCTGAAGCGCGACCCGATCTGTCGGATGCCGGGCTGCACCGCGCGCTCGACCATCGCCGACCATATCGTGTCCAGGCGCAGGGGCGGGGCCGACACCATGTCGAACCTCCGCGGCGTCTGCCATCCCTGCCACAACCGCATCACGGCGCACGGCCAGGCGATGCGGCCAAAGGGCTGCGACGCGCAGGGCTGGCCGATCGACCCCGACCATGCCTGGAACCACGACGGAGGGGCATCGTGACCGGCCGGCCGACGCGAAAGAAAATCTCTCACGGCTGGGCCTTGGGACCGGCGCGGGCACTCTTTCGAGAGTTAGTTACTGAAGGTAACCAGCCATGGGCCTGAGGGGACCGGGCGCCAAGCCGGTGAAGGCTCGGCCGAAGGGCGGCAAGCCGGCGAAGAAGGCGGCGCAACCCTGGACGAAGCGGGGCCTGTCCCGCTCCGGCCGCGTGGTCGCCTTCATCGAGTCCCTGCCGATCACCTCGGGCGTGCTTGCGGGCGAGCGCATGCGCCTGCGCGAGTGGCAGCGGGCGATCATCCGGGCGATCTATGACCCGGTGCGCGACGACGGCCTGCGGGTGGTCCGGACGGCGCTGCTGACGATGCCGCGGAAGAACGGCAAGACCGGCCTCGCGGCGGCGCTGGCGCTCTGCCACCTGTGCGGGCCGGAGGCCGAGGCCCGCGGCCAGGTCTATTCGGCGGCGGCCGACAAGAACCAGGCGGCGCTCCTCTACGCCGAGATGAAGGCGATCATCGAGGCGGTGCCCTGGATGGCCGAGCGCACCGTGATCCGCGACTTCAACAAGCACCTCGAGGACGCCGAGACCGGCTCGATCTATCAGGCGCTGTCGGCCGAGGTGCGGAGCAAGCACGGCTTCTCGGCCAGCTTCATCGTGTACGACGAGCTGGCGCAGGCGCCCGACCGCCACCTCTACGACGTTCTGACGACCTCGACGGCGGCGCGGGCCGAGCCCCTGACGGTGGTCATCAGCACGATGTCGCCTGACCCGCTGCACATCATGAGCGAGCTGGTGGCCTATGGGCGCCAGGTGCTCGACGGCGTGATCGCGGACCCGACCTTCCATGCCTCGATCTTCTCGGCGCCGATGGAGGCGGACCCGTGGTCGGAGGAGACGTGGCGGGCCTGCAACCCGGCCCTAGGCGACTTCCGCAGCCTCGACGAGATGCGGACCAGCGCCATGCAGGCGCGGCGCATCCCGGCGCGAGAGACGGCGTTCCGGAACCTGTACCTGAACCAGCCGGTGAACGACGAGAAGGCGCTGATCAAGCGGGCCGACTGGCTGGGCTGCCAGGTCGAGGCGATCGACGCCGCGGCGCTTCGCGGCCGGCCCTGCTGGGGCGGGCTGGACCTGTCGAGCACGACCGACCTCACCGCGCTGGTGCTCTACTTCCCGGACGACAGCGGTGCCGTCCTGCCGTGGTTCTGGCTGCCGGGCGACAACCTCCAGGACCGGGCCGACCGGGACAAGGTGCCCTATGTCGAGTGGCGGGACGCCGGCTTCCTGGAGACGCCGGCGGGCCGGGCCGTGAACAAGCTGGCGGTGGCGCAGCGCCTGGCCGAGATCGCGGCCGAGTTCGACCTACAGGGGCTAGCCTTCGACCGCTGGCGGATGAAGGACCTGCAGCAGATCCTCGACGGCGAGGGGATCGACCTTCCGCTGGTGGAGTGGGGGCAGGGCTATGTCAGCATGGGGCCGGCGCTGGACGCCTTCGAGACGGCGATCCTGAACGGCAACCTGAAGCACGCCGGGCACCCGGTGCTGACCTGGAACATCGCCAACGCGGTGGTCACCAGCGATCCGGCCGGCAACCGGAAGCTCGACAAGGACAAGGCCAGGACCCGCATCGACGGCGCCGTCGCGCTGGCGATGGCCTGCGGACTCCACGCGAAGACGCCGCCGGTCCCGGTCTTCGAGTTCGCCGGCGATCGGGTGTTGGTGGCATAGCCGACGGGGGATGATATTTTCATCAAGGCGAACCGTGGCAATTACGGCCTCGGAGCCTTTTCGGGGAGATATTTGATGGCAACTCTTTTGATTAGCTATGATCTAAATAAGGAAGGATCTAACTACGAAAAGAAGAGAGATGCAGTAGTTAAGGAAATCAAGAGTATTGGGACCGAACGCTGGCGCATGCTCACAACAACATGGTTGGTTGTTACATCCGAAACCACCAAACAAGTCAGAAACAAGATCAGGAAGCACTTGGATTCTAATGATAGGATGATTGTTTTGACCGCAAAGGCGCCGGCGGCATGGCATGGATTTGGCGATAAAGGTTCCACTTGGCTTAAGAAAGTCTTGAAGTGATGTTGCGGGAGCGGCGGGACAACCTGCCGCTCCCCTTCTTGACCCTCGCACCCGGGCGCAAGGCGAATTCCACCGTCGGACTAGGGGAAGACCAACCCAATCTCAACCTCGAGCGGGATGCCGTCTGTTGTTACGTGCCAGCGCACAACTTCGACACGCAGGTTTGAGGCGCCACCAAGATGATGGAAGGTAACGGTTTCGCCCTCGCGAGGAATTGCTGGCCAATCTACTTCAAGACTATCAGGGAATTCTGCACTAAATATTCGGACCTTCATTTCAATCTCCTCTTCGCCGTGATTGTTCTGCCCTATTGTGTCAATTTATGGAAGACGTCAGGGTAGCCATAGTTTCTCGCACCCCGATTGCCTGGGTTGCCGGGGTTTCCGGCGTTTCCCGGGTTGCCTGGGTTACCAATATTGCCATAGTTGCCAACGTTCCGGTTCAATACCATTCCCTCGTATAGCTCCCCTACATAGGAGCCTGAGAGTTTGTGGACGTGCGTGCCATTAATTTGACCAATAGCTGTGCCGTGCATGTCATGGATATACTTTCCACGAACATAGCCGACTGCTTGGCCGCCGGCGTTGTAAATATACTGTGTCATTTCCCAATCGCCTCTTGTTGAATGCTGCTGCTAATCGCCGCTTTCATAGGACGACGCATCGCCTCCGGCCGCGTCGGCTCCTGCTGGCCTCCCATCCAGACATCAAGTCGGGAGGCGTGCGGACGCCGACCAGTGTCGCATCGACTCTCGGCCGGGGCAACTCGGCCGCCTTTTGCTGTGCGACCCGAGAAAGCATCATGATGATACTTCCGGCTTGCGGTGGGAGAGATCATTCGGATATCTTCTTCTAGATATCAGCGTGAGGCTTCGCCGTGAGCGACGAGACAGACGATCTGTGGAGGCGGTTCCAGGATGCGACCGAGATCCTGAACGCGGACCAGTATGCGCGCCGGGACGTGCTGGAAGTGGTGGGCCTCACCGACGCGCAGCTCAAGAACACGCTCGACCGCAACCTTGTCCGGCTGGCCAGCGAGCACAACCCTGGCACTGGCCGGCGCCGGATGTTCACAGGCAGCGACATCCTCAAGATCGCGACCGCCCACACGATGAGCGCCATCGGCTTCCCGATGCGCTGGTCCTATCTCCTGGCAGAGGAGGTCGCGCGCCGGGCGTCCGGTCGCCTGATGGGCATCGATCTGACGCCTGGGCTCTCGATCGTGACGTTCCCCCGGCCGGACGGCGACTGGGAACGAGTGCCGGTGTGGGAGGGGATGCCGGAGGAGCCGAGGCTGCCCGCTGCCGTCCAGATCCTTCAGGTCGACCAGCTGACCGACGAGATCCTGGCCAAGCTGCGGGCGCTGGTCGAGGAGCAGCCGCTCCCGTCGTTCGATGTGCCGCTGAGCCAGCCCGAACCGTCGCCCTACTCGCCGGAGAGCGACTTTTTCATGCAATGGGCCACGGACGCCGAAGGGCGCCGGATCTTGGTGGGGCTGACATTCGAGGAGACGCAGGAGCACGAAGCTCTGAATCAGAAGTTCTGGAAGAACCGGACGGAGGACAACTACTTCCCTTGGGCCGATGTCTCTGAACGCCGGCGCGATCTCTCCCGGAACGTCGAACTCGAAAACAAGCATGAGGCGGCTCGGATCGCTCGCCTTGGAGCCACCTTCGCAGAGCGGTCGAAGGACAAATGAACCCCCTCTCGCTCCCTTCGGCGGCTCCGCGGCCGAGCCGAGCACACCAAGCCCCGTCCCCACGGCGCGAGAGGATCGAAGCCTTTGGTCTTGGGGCTTCGACATTGTGGGCGGGAAACGGGGCAAGGCCGCACTCATTCACCAATCGGGTCCGCGCCGCGACGGGCGACCAATCGGACCCGACGCCCCTGCCGCCGCGTCTGGCACTGGCGGGGGCTCCTATCCCGCGCTGATGGCGCAACCCGGATCGAGCGTCGGACGACGGCCAGATCCCCAAGATGGAGATTTTCATGACCCTTCGAGAGCTGCGAGCCAAATTGGAAGGCACCACCACCAAGCTGAAGGAGATCCGCGACGCGGCCCTCGCGCGCGGCGGCGACCTGACCGAGGACGAGACCCGGCAGGCCGAGCAGCTGGAGACCGACTATCGCTCGACCGAGCGGCTGATCCGCGTGCAGGAGATGACGGACGAGCACGACCGTCGTTCCGCCGGCCAGCCGATCGGTGGCACCGGCGACGACCGGCTCGACACCGAGCTGCGCAGCTTCAGCCTGACCCGCGCCATCGCCTCCCAGGTGCCGAACCTCGGCGTCGACGCCGGCCGCGAGCGCGAGCTGTCGGCCGAGCTGGCGCGTCGCGCCGGCCGGTCCTTCCAGGGCATGGCGGTGCCGCTGTCGGTTTTCCACCAGCCGATGGAACAGCGGGTCATCACGACGACCGCGCCGGTGGGCGGGCCGGGCTCCAACCTGATCGCGACCGATCACCGCGGCGACCTCTACATCGACCGGCTGCGCGCCGCCCTGCGGGTCCGCCAGCTCGGCGCGACCGTGCTTGGCGGGCTGACCGGCAACGTCGACATCCCCAAGCTGAAGGCCAGCGCCACGGCCGGGTGGGTGGCCGAGAACTCGGCCCTGACGCCGAGCGATCAGCAGTTCGCCAGCGTCGGCCTGCTGCCGAAGCATGCCGGCGCGATAACCGAGTTCAGCCGCAACATGTTGATGCAGTCTTCGCCGGACATCGAGCAGCTGATCCGCAACGACTTCGCCGCGATCTTGGCCGAGGCGGTGGACCGGGTGGCGATCCTCGGCGGCGGCACCAACGAGCCGACCGGCATCCTGGCGACCTCCGGCATCGGCAACGTGGCGATCGGCACCAACGGCGGCCCGATCACCTGGAGCGCGGTCATCGACCTGATCGCTCAGATCGAGGTGGCCAATGCCTCGGCAACGGCCTTCCTGACCAACCCGAAGGTGGTGAAGTCGGCCCGCAAGACGCCGAAGGTGTCGAGCACCGACTCGGTCATGGTCATGGAGGCGCCGAACAGCCTCGCCGGCTATCCGCTGTCCAGCACCAATCTCGTGCCGTCGAACCTCGACAAGGGGACCTCGACGGATGTCTGCTCGGCCCTGATCTTCGGCAACTGGGCGGACCTCCTGCTCGGCTACTGGTCCGAGTTCGACCTGTTGGTCAACCCGTATGAGAGCACGGCCTACAGCAAGGGCAACGTGCAGGTCCGCGGCATGCTGACGATGGACGTGGCGGTTCGGCACCCCGAGTCCTTCGCCGCGATCCAGGACTTGACCACGCCGTGAGCGCGACGCTGGAGAGGCGGCAGGCGATCGAGTTCCGCTCGGACGGGCGGAAGCTGGTCGGCTATGCCGCGACCTTCGGCACGGAGGCGAAGCTGGGCTCGATCGTCGAGACGATCCGGCCCGGCGCCTTCCGGGCCTCGCTGGTGGCGGGTCGGGACATCCTGGCCCTCGCCGATCACGACCCGTCCAAGGTGCTGGCGCGGACGCGCAGCGGCACGTTGAAGCTGTCGGAGGACGCCCGGGGCCTTGCCTTCGAGCTGACCCTGCCGGACACGCAGGCCGGCCGCGACGTGCTCGCCCTCGCTGAGCGCGGCGACCTCGGCGGCATGAGCTTCGGCTTCATCGCCACCGACACCGCCTGGCCGGAGAAGAACCGGCGCGAGCTGCGGTCGGTCGAGCTGCACGAGATCAGCGTCGTTTCCGCCTGGCCGGCCTATCAGGGCACCGAGGTGCAGGCGAGGGCCGCGAGGCTGCCCACGCCCCGCCTGGACGCGCTGCGGGCCTTCCTGGGAGGCGCGCGATGACGATGCTCACCAGGATCGCCGCGGCCGTCTTGGGCCGCGAGACGCGCGCTGATCCGCCGTCGCCGACCAATTCCGAGGCGCTGGCGCCCTACCTGGGCAACTTCGGCTCGGGCGGGCGGTATGTCTCGGCGCACACGGCCGAGAACCTGTCCGCCGTCCTGGGCGCTGTCGGCGCCATCTCGACCGCGCTGTCGAGCCTGCCGGCGATCGTCTACCGGCAGGACGGCGCCGACCGGATCGAGGCGCCGGCGCATCCCCTGGCACGGCTGATCGCCGCCGGCCCGAATGCCTGGCAGGACTGGCCGGACTTCATCGAGTGGACGGCGGCGCAGGCGCTGCTGCACGGCAACGCCCTGGCCGAGATCGTCACCGACGGCCGTGGCGCTGTCGCGCAGCTGGTGCCGATCCCCTGGGGCAATGTGTCGGTGCAGATGCTCCAGAATGGCCGGCTGGTCTATGACGTGGTGGCCTATCAGGGGCCGTTCGGCGGGACCGGCCGCATGCGCCGGCTGCTCGACAGCGAGGTAGTCCACATCCGCGACCGCAGTGACGACGGGCTGATCGGACGGTCCCGGCTGAGCCGGGCTCGGGCGACGTTCTCGACCGCGCTGGCGGCGCACGAATACGCGGCGGCGACCTATGAGAACAAGGCCGCACCGTCCGGGGCGCTGATGGTGAAGGGCAAGGCCAACGGCGACGCGCTGAAGCGTCTGCGGGAGCAGTTCGAGGCCGCCTTCGCCGGCCCGTCCCGCGCGGCCCGGGCGCTGGTGCTCGACCAGGAAACGAGCTGGAGCCAGTTCCAGATCATGTCTCCGGAGGACGCCGAGCTGCTGGCCAGCCGGAAGTTCTCGGTCGAGGAGATCGCGCGGATCTTCAACGTCCCGCCGCCGATCATCCAGGACTACTCGCATAACACCTTCACCAACAGCCAGGCCGCCGGCCGCTGGTTCGCGCAGTTCACGCTGCTGCCCTGGGTCAAGAAGCTGGAGGCCGGGTTCCGGCGGGCGGTGCTGGGGCAGGGATACAGCATCTCGCTCGACCTGTCGGAGTTCATGCGGGGCGACGACGCTGCGCGCTGGGCAGCGCACAAGATCGCCGTCGATGCCGGCATCCTCGATACCGACGAGATCCGGGAGATCGAGGGCTGGAACCCGCGCGGCGGGAGGGCGGCGGCATGATCACGCTGGCCGAAACGAAAGAGTACCTGCGGGTCGACGACAGCTATCAGGACGAGATGATCCAACGGCTGATCGACACGGCCGAGCAGTTCGTCCGGGACTACACGGACCAGGATTTCGCGGACGGGGCGCCGGAGCCGGTGAAGACCGCGGCGACGCTCTACGTGTCCGCGCTGTTCGACGGCGAGCTTGACCCGGCGATGACGCACATCCGGCTGCTGCTGAACCCGCACCGGCTGTTGGGGCTGGCGTGATGGCAGAGCCGATCCGGCTTCCCCGGCTGCTGAAGGAGCGCGAGGCCGCCGATGCCCTTGGGGTGTCGGTGGACACGTTGCGACGGGAGCGGCGCCGGAACAGGATCGGCTTTACCATGATCGGCGGCCGGGTCCGCTACACCGAGGGGCATCTGGCCCACTACATCGAAGATCGGAGCATCGAGCCGTGCGGCGGAAGGGACAGGACCAGCGCTTCCAGATCGGAGAATACTGGCTCTCTCGGCGGCCCAACAGCCGCGCCTGGTGCCGGACCTGGTTCGACGAACGGGCTCGACAGACATGCCGCGCATCTCTCGGCACGGATGATCTTGAGCGGGCGAAGCTGATGCTCGCTGGCTGGGTGCAGGAGAACGCCGAGATGCGGCACCAGCGGCCCGAAACGGTGCCGTTGGCGACGGTGATGCTCCGGTGGTACAGCCAGCACGCGAAGAAGCTGCCGAGCGGCGAGGCGTACCGGTACGCGCTCCTCCGCTGGTCCGACTTCTTCGGCCCGGCTCTGGTCTCCGAGGTGACGCCGGCCCGCATCCGCGAGTTCATCGGCGCCATGCGGGCCGAGAAGCTGTCCCCGAGCTACATCCGCCGGACGCTCGCCGCCGGCAAGGCCGCGCTGTCCTGGGCGGTGAAGGAGGGCGAGATCACCGCCGCCCCGTTCATCCAGCTGACCGAGGAGTCGGAAGCGCGCGAGCGGGTGATGACGATCGAGGAAGCGCGCCACCTGCTCCGGGCGGCGGCACCGGAACCGCTGCACGTTCGCCGGTATTTGATGCTCGCCTTCGCGACCGCCGCGCGGCCGGCGGCGATCCTCGAGCTGACGACCTGGCAGTGCAGCGTCTCCGATCGGACGATCCACCTGAACCCGCGCGGCCGGAAGCAGAACAAGAAGCGCCGGCCGTCGATCCCGATGGCGGAGACGATCGTCCCGATGATCGAGGACGCCGGGCCCGGCCTGCTGATCCAATGGAACGGCCAGCCCCTGCAGTCGATCCGCTCGGCCTTCGAGCGCATGGGCCGCCGGGCTCGCACGCTGCTGCGTGTGGAGGCGGCGCCGGAAGTGCGGGCGTTGTGGAGGGCAGGGGAGCGAGAGGCCGCCGCTGCGGCGCTGAAGCGCGCCAGGGCCGCCGGTGACGCGATGCTGGAAATCACGGCCTACACCGTTCGGCACACCATGGCGACCGAGATGCGGCGGCGCGGCGCCCCGGTGTGGGAGATCGCCGGCTTCCTCGGCCATTCGAGCGGGTATAAGACGACGGAACGGTACGCAAAGATAAGCCCGGACCACCTGGTTGGGTGTGTCCGGGCTATCGATGCTTACTTCGTGGACCTCGGCCCCATGGTTGGCGCCTTAGGCCTCGGTCCTTCTATCAACCCTGGTGCGTGCGAGTTGCGTGCTACCCGGGTCAAGTCCGGGGGACTAGAGCCCCCGGTTTCTTTGGTGGAGCCAAGGAGGATCGAACTCCTGACCTCTACAATGCCATTGTAGCGCTCTCCCAGCTGAGCTATGGCCCCGAAACTCTGGGCGACGCACCGTCCGGGGTGTTTTCCGGGGGGGCGTCGGCGGGGGCGGATCTTATTCATCCGTCCCGCCTATGCAAGAGGTTTTTTACGAGATTCTTTCAGGCCCCGCGATCAGCGGTTCCGCTCCTCGCCGTCATCCTCGATTTCGACGTCGACATCCTCTTCGCCGAGGTCGTCGGCATCCTCGATCAGGACGTCCTCATCCTCGCCGAGCTCCTCTTCGGTGTCGAACTCGTCGGCCGGCGCCTTCTCCTTGGCGTCGTCGCCCTCGTCGTCGTCGGTCAGGGTCTCGTCGAGGTCGCCCTCGTCGATCACCTCGACCTCCTCGGCCGCCTCCTCGTCGTCGCCGGACTCCTCGGTCTCGGTCTCGTCCAGCGCGTCGCTGTCGTCGTCCTTGACGGCACGCACCTTCTCGACCGGCTCATCGACGATGATGGACCGCGACCGGCGCGACTTCAGGAAAGCCTCCGGATCGTACTCGGTGCCGCATTTCGGGCAGATGATCGGGTCACGCTGCAGATCGTAGTAGCGGGCCCCGCAATTGTGGCAGATGCGCTTGGCGCCCCATTCAGGCTTCGCCACGCCGAGCCTCCTCGGATTATGTCGGGATGGAAGGGCGCCATCTGCCACGCGGAACGCCGGCTGTCAAAAACAAAACGCCGCCCGAAACGGCCGGTCGCCGTTCCGCCCCCGCGCCATCCATGCTATCAGCCCGCGGGTTCGACAGTTCTCGTCCCGGGGCACGACCCGGGGCCGGTGATGGGATGGTCGCCTTGCGTCTCGTGATTTTCCGCTCGAAGGGGCCGCTCGGCACCCGGGGGCCGGCGGCATGACCGTCATCGCCATCGACGGCACCGCCGCTTCGGGCAAGGGTACGCTGGCCCGTCGGCTGGCCGCCGCCTACGGCTTCGACCATCTCGACACCGGCCTCCTGTACCGCGCCGTCGGCGTCGCCGTGCTGCGCGCCGGCGGCGATCCGGACGACCCGATCGCCGGCCTCGCCGCGGTGCTGGCGCTGGACCCGGCGACGCTCGCCGACCCGGATCTGCGCGGCGATGCGGCGGCCCAGGCGGCCAGCCGGGTGTCGGCCATTCCCGGGGTGCGCACCGCCCTGCTCGAGTTCCAGCGCCGCTTCGCCGCACATCCGCCGGGGGCGGTGCTCGACGGCCGCGACATCGGCACCGTGATCTGCCCCGACGCCCCGGCGAAGATCTTCGTCACCGCCACGCTCGAAACCCGCGCCGCCCGGCGGTGGAAGGAGTTGCGGGAGCGCGGCCACCAGTCTATATACGACGAGGTCCTCGACGACCTGAGACAGAGAGACGAGCGCGATCGTCGCCGCGCCGTGGCCCCCTTGGTCCCGGCGAGCGACGCTTTTCTGTTGGATACAAGCCAGCTGACCGCGGACCAGGTGTTCGATCAGGCTCTGGCTTATGTGTCCCGCCGGATCGGCCCCCCGCGCGACGCTGTCTGACCCTCGGGCCGCCGTCGAACACATGATGGAGATTCGGGCATCGGGCCCGGCCCGGCCATCGCGCTCTCCCAGGCGGGACGACCCGCCGGCGCGACGACCGGTCTGTCTCTAACGGGAGTTTTCATGGCTACTAGTTCCGCCGCCGTCAAATCGACCGAGAGGGAAAGCTTCGCTGCCCTTCTCGAGGAATCGCTCGGCCAGTCCGAGAGCTTCGAGGGTACCGTCGTCAAGGGCCGGGTGATCTCGGTCGACAACGACATGGTGCTGATCGATGTGGGGCTGAAGTCCGAGGGGCGCGTGGCGCTCAAGGAATTCGCCGTTCCGGGCCAGCAGGTCGAGCTCGCCCCGGGGGACACCGTCGAGGTGTTCATCGAGCGCATGGAGGACAAGAACGGCGAGGCCGTGCTGTCCCGCGAGAAGGCCAAGCGTGAAGAGGCCTGGACCGCGCTCGAGAAGTCGTTCACCGATCAGCTGCGCGTCACCGGCATCATCTTCGGCAAGGTCAAGGGCGGCTTCACCGTCGACCTGAACGGCGCCGTCGCCTTCCTGCCGGGCAGCCAGGTCGACATCCGGCCGGTGCGCGACATCAGCCCGCTGATGGGCACGCCGCAGCCGTTCCAGATCCTCAAGATGGACCGCTCGCGCGGCAACATCGTGGTGTCGCGCCGCGCCGTGCTCGAGGAGAGCCGCGCCGAGGCCCGCTCCGAGCTGGTCGCCAACCTCAAGGAAGGCCAGATCCTCGAGGGCGTGGTCAAGAACATCACCGATTACGGCGCCTTCGTGGATCTCGGCGGCGTCGACGGCCTGCTGCACGTCACCGACATCGCGTGGCGCCGCATCAACCACCCGTCCGAGGCGCTGCAGATCGGCCAGGCCGTCAAGGTCCAGGTCGTCCGCTTCAACCCGGAGACCCAGCGCATCAGCCTCGGCATGAAGCAGCTCGAGGCCGATCCGTGGGAGGGCGTGGTCGCCAAGTACCCGGCGGGTGCCCGCTTCCGCGGCCGCGTGACCAACATCACCGACTACGGCGCCTTCGTCGAGCTGGAGCCGGGCATCGAAGGCCTGGTCCATGTCTCGGAGATGAGCTGGACCAAGAAGAACGTCCATCCGGGCAAGATCGTCTCCACCTCCCAGGAGGTCGAGGTGATGGTGCTCGACGTCGATCCGGTGAAGCGCCGCATCAGCCTCGGGCTGAAGCAGTGCCTGCCGAACCCGTGGGAAGTGTTCGCCGAGAAGTACCCGGCCGGCACCGAGCTCGAGGGCGAGGTCAAGAACATCACCGAATTCGGTCTGTTCGTCGGCCTGCCGGGCGAGATCGACGGCATGGTTCACCTCTCCGACATCGCCTGGGACCGCTCCGGCGAAGAGGCGATCCAGGACTTCAAGAAGGCCGACCAGGTCAAGGTCAAGGTCCTCGACGTCGACGTCGAGAAGGAGCGCATCAGCCTCGGCATGAAGCAGCTCACCGAGGACACCTTCGAGAAGGCGGCCACCACCGGCGGCCTGCGCAAGGGTGAGGTCGTCACCGGCACGGTCACGGAAGTGAACGACGGCGGTGTCGAGGTCTCGGTCGGCGACGGCCTGATCGGCTTCATCCGCAAGTCCGACCTGTCGCGCGACCGGTCGGAGCAGCGGCCGGACCGCTTCTCGGTCGGCGACAAGCTCGACGCCAAGGTGATGCAGGTCGACCGCGCCGCCCGCAAGGTCTCGCTCTCCATCAAGGCCAAGGAGGTCGAGGAGGAGAAGCAGGCGATGGCGGAATACGGTTCGTCCGACTCGGGCGCCTCGCTGGGCGACATCCTCGGCGCCGCTCTGCGCCGGGCCCGCGAGAACACGACCGAAGAGAAGTAAGCCAAGGCTTCACGGCCTCGGCCGGGCCCGCCTCCGCAAGGAGGCGGGCCTTTTCTTTTGGGCATTCCCGGTGTCGCGATCTAGCCATTGACAAGCCGGCCGCGGAGGCCGAGGGACGGGGTGGGGGAAGAGAAAAGCGCCGGATCGATTCAGAAAGGCTCCCCCCATGAGCGCTGCCGCGACCTCCCGATCGAAGGCGATGGCCGTCCTCCGCGTCTCCAGCGGCAACTTCCTGGAGATGTACGACTTCATGGTCTACGGCTATTACGCCGCCTACATCGCCAAGACGTTCTTCCCGACCGACAGCGAGTTCGCCTCGCTGATGCTGTCGCTCGGCACCTTCGGGGCGGGGTTCCTGATGCGGCCGATCGGCGCCCTGGTGCTCGGCGCCTATATCGACCGCCACGGCCGCCGCGCCGGCCTCTTGCTGACGCTCGGGCTGATGGCGGTCGGCACCCTGACCATCGGCCTGCTGCCGGGCTATGAGACCCTGGGCCTGCTGGCGCCGGTCCTGGTCCTGCTCGGCCGGCTGCTGCAGGGCTTCTCGGCCGGGGTCGAGCTGGGCGGCGTCTCGGTCTACCTGGCCGAGATCGCGACGCCGGGGAACAAGGGCTTCTACGCCTCCTGGCAGTCGGGCAGCCAGCAGGTGGCGGTGATCGTCGCCGCCCTGCTCGGCGTGCTGCTGAGCACGCTCTTGCCGCCGGACCGGGTCGCGCTGTGGGGCTGGCGGGTACCGCTGCTGGTCGGCTGCCTGATCGTGCCGCTGATCTTCCTGCTGCGCCGCTCGCTGCAGGAGACCGAGGCCTTCCAGGCCCGGGCGCACAACCGCCCGACCGTGTCGCAGATCCTGCGCTCGCTGGCCGACAACTGGGCCGTCGTCCTGCTCGGCATGATGCTGGTGACGATGACCACGGTCAGCTTTTACCTGATCACCGCCTACACCCCGACCTTCGGCAATCAGGCGCTGCACCTGGCCAGCATCGACAGCCTGACGGTGACGCTGTGTGTCGGCATCACCAACCTGATTTGGCTGCCGCTCTCCGGCGCCTTGTCCGACCGCATCGGCCGCACGCCGATCCTGGTCGCCTGCACCGTCCTGATGCTGATCACCGCCTATCCGGCGATGCTGTGGCTGGTCGACGCGCCGTCCTTCGGCCGGCTGCTGGAGGTCGAGCTGTGGCTGTCCTTCCTCTACGGCAGCTACAACGGCGCCATGATCCCGTTCCTGACCGAGATCATGCCGGAGGATGTGCGCACCAGCGGCTTCTCGCTGGCCTACAGCCTGGCCACCGCGACCTTCGGCGGCTTCACCCCGGCGGTCTGCACCTGGCTGATCCACGCGACCGGCAATTCGGCGATGCCGGGGCTGTGGGTGTCCTTCGCCGCGCTGTGTGGCCTGGCGGCGACTCTGGTGACGGTTCGCGGCCGCCGCGGCATGGCCCCGGAGATGCGGCCCGCGGAGTGATCTCCCGGGCTGGAAATCCCTTTGTCCAGAGGCACTTGCCCTTGCTTTCGCGCGGCCGTGCTGGCACCATCCCGGCTTGCCGTCAACTCAAGCGAGGCGACGCGGCCATACCGTGTCGACAACAAGGCGGCGGGCAGGGATTCGGGAGACATGACGAAGTCCGAGCTGATCATGCGGCTTGCCGAGCGCAACCCGCACCTCTACCAACGCGACGTCGAGCGCATCGTCACCACCATCTTCGACCGGATCACTTCGGCCCTGGCGGAGGGCCAAAGGGTCGAGCTCCGCGGCTTCGGCGCCTTCTCGGTGAAGCGCCGCGACGCCCGGACCGGGCGCAACCCGCGCACCGGCGTCGCGGTCGACGTGTCGGAGAAGCTGGTGCCCTTCTTCAAGACCGGCAAGCAGCTGCGCGAGCGGCTGAACACCGATGATTGACGGGCCTCGCGGCCCGGTTCACCACGAGGGATAGCCCGTGCGGTACATCGCCTGGATCGTCACCATCCCCTTCGCCCTGCTGCTGCTGTCCTTCGCGATCAGCAACCGCGAACTGGTGACGCTCGGCCTCTGGCCGCTGCCGTTCCGGATCGACGCGCCGCTGTATCTGGTGGCGCTGCTGCCGCTGCTGCTCGGCGTGCTGATCGGCGGCATGGTGCTCTGGTTCGCCCGCTTCGCCACCGGCCTGCGCATGCGCCGGCTGGAGACCCGCCTGGCCGCGACCCAGAAGGATCTGGAGGGGATGAAGGCGCGGCAGCGCCCCGGGGTCCCGGCCACCGCCAACCGCAACGGCGACCCGGCCCGCCTGCCTGCCGCCGGCCAGCGCTGAAGACACTGTCATGCTCGCCATCGAAGCTGCCGCCCTCGACCGGGCGATCGACACGCATGCCTTGATCGAGGCGCTGCGCCAGGCCTTCCGCCGCGAGGTCGAGGCGCCGCTGCGCCATCACCACACCATGCCGACCGACGCCGGCGACGCCACCCTGCTGATCATGCCGGCCTGGGAGCGGGAGCAGGCGATCGGCATCAAGCTGGTGTCGCTGATGCCGGGCAACCCGGCCAGGGACCTGCCCTTCATCGTCGGCTCCTATTTGCTGCTCGACGGCGCCACCGGCGTGCCGCGGGCGATCATGGACGGGCCGACCCTGACCAACCGCCGCACCGCCGCGGCATCGGCGCTGGCCGCCGACTACCTGGCCCGGCCGGATGCGTCGCGCATGGTGATGGTCGGCGCCGGCGCGCTGGCGCCGCATTTCATCCGCGCCCATGCCGCGGTCCGCCCGCTGGCCGACATCGCGATCTGGTCCCGCCGGCCGGAGCAGGCGGCGGAACTCGCGGCGATGCTGTCGGCAGAAGGCCTGCCGGTCCGCCCCGTGGCCGATCTCGAGGCTGCGGTGCGCGAGGCCGACCTGGTCTCCTGCGCCACCCAGTCGCGCGAGCCGATCGTGCGCGGTGCCTGGCTGAAGCCGGGTGCCCATCTCGACCTCGCCGGCGCCTATCTGCCGGCGATGCGCGAGAGCGACGACGAGGCGGTGCGCCGGGCGCGGATCTTCGTCGACACCCGTGCCGGGGCGCTGGCCGAGGCCGGCGACCTGCTGCAGCCGATCCGCGCCGGCGTGATCGGCGAGGATGCGATCCTGGCCGACCTGCACGACCTGACCCGCGGCACCGCGCCGGGCCGCGGATCGGCGGACGAGATCACCCTGTTCAAATCGGTCGGCACCGCGCTCGAGGATCTCGCCGCCGCCCGCCTGGCGGTCGAGACCCTGGAAGGGCAGGGGGCCTAGCCAGGCCCCGGTTGGGGCGGACCATTCTCACACGTGGTCGTAGTCGACCACCACCCGGCCGGTTTTCGGATGGGACTGGCAGGTCAGGATGAAGCCGGCCGCGAGCTCCCAGGGCTCCAGCGAGTAGTTGAGGTCCATCGCCGCCTCGCCCTCGACCAGCTTGGCCCGGCAGGTGGAGCACATGCCGCCCTTGCAGGCATAGGGCAGGTCCATGCCGGCGCGCAGGGCCGCATCCAGGATGCTCTCGCCGTCCGCCACCGGCACCTCGCGGCGCTTGCCGTCGACAGTCAGCACGGCGATGCGGCTCGGCGCGTCGGCGGGCGGCGCGACCGGCTTCGGCCGTGGCTGGCCGCCGAGGGCGGAGACGAACAGCTCGACATGCACCTTCTCCGGGGCGACGCCCAGCTCCGCCAGCGTCGCCGCGATCTCCCGGCTCATCGCCTCCGGACCGCAGAGATAGACTTCGTCGACCGCCTCAGCCGGCACCACCAGCCGCAGCAGCCGGCGCACCTTGTCGCCGTCCAGCCGGCCGGTGAGGATCGGCAGGTCCTGCTCCTCCTGCGACAGCACATGGAACACCGAGAGCCGGCCGAGGCAGCGGTCCTTCAGCTCCTCGAGCGCCTCGCGGAACAGGATCTCGCCGGTCGAGCGGTTGCCGTAGAACAGGAAGAAGCGGCTGTCCGGCTCGCGCGCCAGCACGCCGCGCAGGATCGACAGCACCGGGGTGATGCCCGAGCCGGCGGCGAAGGCGACATGGATCCGCGGCTGCCCGGAGATGCCGGACGCGCCGAAGCGGCCGGTCGGGGTCATCACCTCGATTTCATCGCCGGGCTGCAGCGTGCGGTTGACCCAGTCGGAGAAGACGCCGCCCTCGACCCGTTTCACCGCGATCCGCAGCTCGCCGTCATCGGGACCGGAGCAGATCGAATAGGACCGGCGCATATCCTCGCCATCGATGGTGGCGCGCAGGGTCAGGTACTGGCCGGGCGCGAAGCGGTAGTCGGGGCCGAGCCCGTCCGGCACGTCGAAGGCGATCGAGACCGCGTCCACCGTCTCGCGCCTGAGGTCGCGGATGGTCAGGCGGTGGAAGCGCGGCGTGGCGGCGGACATCAGTGGCACTTGAAATAGTCGAAGGGCTCGCGGCAGTCGGTGCAGCGCCACAGTGCCTTGCAGGAGGTCGAGCCGAACTCCGACAGGCGCTCGGTATGAACTGAGCCGCAACGCGGGCAGGGCACGGATTCGGCCCCGAACAAGGCGCGCCTTCCGGCGCCGTCCTGCGGCGGGGCGACACCATACTCGGCCAGCTTGCGGCGGCCGTCCGGGGTCAGCCAGGCGGTGGTCCAGGCCGGCGACAGCACGGTGCGCACCTGCGCGTCGCCGATGCCGGCCCGCTCCAGCGCCAGCCCGATCTCCAGCGCGATCACATTCATCGCCGGGCAGCCGGAATAGGTCGGGGTGATCGCCACCTCGACCTGCCCGTCCCGCACCGTCACGTCGCGCAGCACGCCGAGATCGGCGATGGTCAGCACCGGCAGCTCCGGGTCGACCACCGCCGCCGCGGCGTCCCAGGCGCGCCGGCGGAGTGTCTCGGCGGCCGGCGTCACCACTTCGCCCCCAGATAGGTGCGCTGCAGGACCTGCAGCTCGCTCAGCAGGTGGCCGAGATGCTCGCTGTGCCTTCCGTCGCGGCCGCCGCGCTGCGACCAACCGGCCGGCGGGACAGGTAGGGTCGCCTCGGCCAGCACCGAGGCCACGGTCCGCGACCAAGTCTCGCGCAGGTTCTCGGGATCGACCGCGACGCCCTGTCGGACCAGCTCGCTTTCGCCATCGTCCGGCAGGAACACCTCGCCGGTGTAGGGCCACAGCTCCTCCACCGCGGCCTGGGCCCGGGCGTGGCTCTCCTCGGTGCCGTCGCCGAGGCGGATCACCCATTCTGCGCTGTGGCGCAGGTGATAGGCGCTCTCCTTCTCCGACTTGGCGGCGATCGCGGCCAGGGTCGGGTCGGCCGAGCCCATCATCGCCCGCCAATAGGGATCGGCGAAGGCGGAGTAGAAGAACTGGCGCAGGATGGTGCGGGCGAAGTCGCCATTCGGCTGCTCGACCAGCAGCAGGTTGCGGTACTGCCGGACGTCGCGCAGATAGGCGTAGCGGTCCTCGTCATTGCCGGCGGCCTCGGCCTCGGCGGCGTAGGTGTAGAGGGCGCGGGCCTGGCCGATCAGGTCGAGCCCGATATTGGCCAGGGCCATGTCCTCTTCCATCATCGGCGCATGGCCGCACCATTCCGACAGGCGGTGGCCCAGGATCAGGGCGTCGTCGGCCCGCGCCAGGGCGTAGCGGATCAGCGGCGTCTCGGCGACGGTGATCATGGCCGCGGCCATCACATATGCCCGATCTCGTCGGGCACGTCGTAGAAGGTCGGGTGGCGGTAGATCTTGCTGGCCGCCGGCTCGAACATCATGCCCTTGTCGGCGGGGTCGGAGGCGGTGATGGCGTTGGACGGCACCACCCAGATCGACAGCCCTTCGCCGCGGCGGGTGTAGAGGTCGCGCGCCGCCTGCAGCGCCATGGTCGGGTCGGCCGCGTGCAGCGACCCGACATGCTTGTGCGCCAGCCCGTTGCGGCTGCGGATGAACACTTCCCAGAGCGGAAAATTCGGCGTGGTCATGGCGTCTTCTCCCGTCAGGCCGCGGCGCGGGCGCGGCGCTTCTCCGCATAAGCCAGCGCGGCCTCGCGCACCCAGGCACCGTCGTCATGCGCCTTGCGGCGCGCGGCCATCCGGTCGCGGTTGCAGGGACCGTTGCCGGCCAGCACCCGCTTGAACTCGTCCCAGTCGATGGCGCCATAGTCCCAATGCCCGGTCTCGGCGTTCAGCTTCAACTCCGGATCCGGCGGGAACAGGCCGATGAACCGGGCCTGCGGCACGGTGGCGTCGACGAATTTCTGGCGCAGCTCGTCATTGGAGAAGCGCTTGATCTTCCATTTGGTCGAGGTGTCGCTGTGCTGGCTGGCCGAATCCGGCGGGCCGAACATCATCAGGCAAGGCCACCACCAGCGATCCAGCGCGTCCTGCGCCATCGCCTTCTGCTCCGGCGTGCCGCGGGCCAGGGTGACCATGATCTCGTAGCCCTGGCGCTGGTGGAAGCTCTCCTCCTTGCACACCCGGATCATGGCGCGGGCATAGGGCCCGTAGGAGCAGCGGCACAGCGGGATCTGGTTCATGATCGCGGCGCCGTCGACCAGCCAGCCGATGGCGCCGATATCGGCCCAGGTCAGGGTCGGGTAATTGAAGATCGAGGAGTACTTCGCGCGGCCGGTCAGCAGCTGGTCGACCAGCTCCTCCCGCGCCGTGCCCAGCGTCTCGGCCGCGGCGTAGAGGTAGAGGCCGTGGCCGCATTCGTCCTGCACCTTGGCCAGCAGCGCCGCCTTGCGCCGCAGGGTCGGCGCCCGGGTGATCCAGTTGCCCTCCGGCAGCATGCCGACGATCTCGGAATGGGCGTGCTGGGAGATCTGGCGGGTCAGGGTCTTGCGATAGGCCTCCGGCATCCAGTCGTTCGGCTCGATCCGATCCTCGGCGTCGATCCGCTCCTGGAAGCGGGCGGCGAGGGCGGCGTCCTCGACCGGCTTGCCGGCTTGATCGGTGGCGTTGAGGGCCTGCGTGTACATGGCGTCCAGCATCCTCCCTGACCTTGGTCGGATTATATGTCACAGAAATTTACATAGTCAATGTTTTTGGTAACATATTGGGGTGCGAGGGATCGCGCGGCGCGGCCCGCCAAGCCTACCGGAACCGCGCCTGCAGCTCCGGGCCGGGTGAGGGGAGGGGGCCGGATTCGGCTTGGCCGTGGACGTCGAGCCAGCGTTCGGAGGCCGGCAGCAGCCGGTGGTAGAGATTGGCGCACAGCGCGCGGGCGGCGGTGCCGGGCCAGTCCGGCGGCAGCAGGTCGGCCGGCAGCACCGGGTCGCGCAGGACGATGCGGCGCCAGGCATGGATCAGCAGGATGCGGGCGATGAAGCTGTCCTGGTCTGGCAGCGCGCCGCCCGCCGCCAGCGCTGCCTGCAGCGGCTCGAAGGCCGCGAGGAAGCGGCGATAGGCGGAGGCCGTCTGGTCCAGCGGCCAGCTCTGCGCCGCCAGCCGGCGCCGCGTCTCGGCATCGGCCGAGGCGTCCAGGCGCAGCGCTTCCGCCGCCTCCGGCGGGACCGGCGTGCCAGCCGGCGCCACCCAGACGCCCGGGGCAGCGCTGCCGAAGCCGGCCGCCTGCAGGGCCGACCGCGCCGCCTCCCGGTCGCCGCCGTTGCCGGGCAGCACCAGCACGAAGCCGCTGCCGGGCGGCGGCGGATGGGCGTTGTAGATGTGCTCGGTGGCGGTGCGGAACGTCTCCCGCCCGCGCTCGGCCAGGCGGTAGTAGCTGTTGCGGCCGGCCCGGCTGCGCTCCAGCCAGCCATCGGCGGCCAGCCGCGACATCGCCGTCCGCACCACCCCGTCGCCGATGTCGATCGAATGCAGGAAGGCGGACAGGGTGCCGAGCCACAGCGACCCGCCGCGCGGCACGATCGCGTCGCCATAGACGGTGATGATGATCGACCAGGTGCGCGACGGCTCGGCCTTCAGGCCCTCCAGGATCCGGCGCAGGGCGGTGCGGGGCATGAGGCTCAGGCGGTTTCCATCCGCCGGCGGGGGGCCGCCTTGTCCTGCACCGCCGCCACCGCGTCCGCGGCGCCGGACAGGACCAGCTCGGTCGCCAGCCGGGCATAGTCGGCCCGGCTCAGCCCCTTGCCCTCGCGGAACCAGAGGTAGTGCCAATTCAGCATGCCGAACAGCGACATGGTCAGCGGCATCAGCAGAGCGCGGTCGGCAGCGACCTGCGGCACGGCCGCGGCCAGCGCCCCGGCGAAGATCCGCACCAGCGTCCGCTCCATCTCCTTGAGCTGCTCCTGCTGCTCCGGCGGCAGCAGCTTCAGGCTGGTGATCTGCACCTGGTGCTCGGCATCGGCGTCGCGATAGGCGTCGAGCAGCGCGGCGACGATCGCGTGCAGCCGCTCGCGCGCACTGGCGGGGGCGGCCGCGGCTTCCTCCACCGCCGCGACCAGGGTCGACAGGTGGTGGGCCAGGATGTCGAACAGCACCGCGTCCTTGTCGCGGTAGTAGTGGTACAGCAGCGCCTTCGAGATGCCGCAGGCCTCGGCGATCATGGTGATCGAGGCGCCGGTGAAGCCGTGCCGGGCGAACAGCTCCGCCGTCCTGTGCAGGATCGCCCGCCGCTTCTCGTCGTAATCAGTGGCACGGGTACGGGCCATGACCTCCGGTCCGTTCAGGGAATGTCAGTCGCCACCAGACTCGGCGCGTCGCGGCTGCAGATCAAGAATTCTCTGAACGCTCGATCAATGAATGGCCCGGTTTCTGCCGCAGGACGGGGGCGGTGGTCGATTGTCGCCGGTCGGTGCTGGGCTTGCAGCCAAACTGGGCGCGGTAGCGGCGGGAGAAATATTCGAGCGACGGGAAGCCGCAGGAGAAGGCGACCTCGGTGACGCTCAGCCCCGTCTGCTGCAGCAGTTGGTGCGCCTTGGCCATGCGCAGCAGCAGGTACTGGCCCTGCACTGAGCGGCTGAGCGCCTGCTTGAAGCGGCGCTCGAGCTGGCGCAGTGACAGGCCGACCCGGTCGGCGACGGCGGCGCAGGGCAGGGGCTCGTCGATCGTATCGCGCATGATCTCCAGGGCCTGGGCCACCAGCGGATCGGCAGCCGGCTGCGCATCCGCCTCCCGCTGCCCGGTTTCCGGCGGCCGCACCCGGCCGAGCAGCAGGTGCTCGGCGACCTCGCCGGCCAGGCCGGGATCGGCATGGCGCCCGATCCACCCGACCATCATGTCGAGGATGGCGGACGCCCCGGCGCAGGTGATCCGGCCGCCCGAGACGGCATAGAGCTGCGGCACCGCGCGCACCGCCGGATAGCGCTCCTGGAAGCCGGTCAGGTTGTCCCAATGGACCGCTGCGGTGTGGCCGTCCAGCAGGCCGGCCTCGGCCAGGGCCAGGCTGCCGGTCTCGATGCCGCCGAGCTCGACCCCGAAGCGGGCCAGCCGCCGCAGCCAGGGCAGCACCGGCCGCTGCCCGGCGACCGCGGCGGAATCGAAGCTGGCCAGCACGAAGACGGTGCCGCTGCCCTCCGCCGCCGCCAGGCCGCCATCGACCGGCGTGACCGTGCCGTTGCTGGCGCGGACCGCGTTGCCGTCGGCCGAGACCACGGTCCAGGCGAACAGCTGCCGCTGCGCCAGCCAGTTGGCGACGAACAGCGGCTCGATCGCCGCGGCGAGGCCCAGCGCCGAGAATTCGGGCAGCACCAGGAAGGCCAGCTTGCGCATGCGTGTCCCGTGGTCGAACGGATCCAGCATGCCATCCCCGCCATCGGCAGCCTGTGAAAAATCGACATCACCGTGACGGGCAATGACAGGTTGCGGCCTGGGACCTCTCCCATTCTTCCGGCAACGCCAGCCAGCGGGAGACAAAAATGACCATCACGGTTCCGACCTGGACCAAGGCCGACCAGGACGCCGGCTATTCCCTGCCGGCCCCGTTCTTCTACGACCCGTCGGTGTATGAGGCGGAGCGGGAAGGGATCTTCCTCAAGTCCTGGCATCTGGTCGGCCATCTCAACGACTTCCGCGAGACGGGCGACATCGTCACCGAGACGATCCTCGACCAGAGCATCCTGGTGATGAAGGGCTCGGACGGGCAAATCCGCGCCTTCCACAATGTCTGCCAGCACCGCGGCAACCGGCTGGTTGAGACCCGGCGCAGCAAGGCCCGGGCGATCACCTGCGGCTACCACGCCTGGACCTACGGGCTGGACGGCAGCCTGCGCGGGGCGCCGCGCACCGAATGCCTGGCCCATTTCGACAAGGCCGAGCACGGGCTGAAGCCGGTTCGGGTCGAGATCTTCGGCGCCTTCGTCTTCGTCAATCTCGACCCCGCGGCGCGGCCGATCGCCGACATGGCGCCCGGCGCCGAGGCCGAGATGCGGCGCTTCCTGCCCGACCTCGACCGGCTGGTGCTGGTGGAGGAGGTCGACGTGGCGGTGGCCGCCAACTGGAAGGTGATCCAGGAGAACTCGATCGAAGGCTATCACTTCAGCTATTCCGGCCCTGTGCATCGCGAGCTGGCGCAGCTGATCGATTTCGACGGCTATGCGCTGACGCCGCGCGGCGACTGGTGGACCTATATCGGCCCGCCGAAGCCAGGCACCACCCATGCCTATGGCGTGCCGCTCGGCGGCGCGACCTGGCAGACCGACTGGTTCTTCAACCTCGGCCTGTGGCCGAACGCGACGATCTACGCCTTCCCCTATGCCGACGTGGTCGGCACCTTCATCATGATCCCGACCGGGCCGGAGACCTCGATCCTGCGCTTCGGCTATTACGGGCCGGAGGGGCGCCCGCTGCCGGAGGTGACCCGCGCCTGCATCCGCTGGATGAACGAGGAGCTGGGGCCGGAGGACATCCAGCTCAACATCTCCAACCAGAAGGGCCTGCGGTCGATGGGGTTCCGCCATGGCCGCTACCTGATCGGCGAGACGCCGGACAACCGCAGCGAGCATCTGGTGCGGCACTTCCATCAGCTGTGCCACCGGGCGATCCGCCCCGAAGCGGCCTGAGCGGCGATGCCCGATCATCGTCACGACTACGTGATCGTCGGCGCCGGCTCCGCCGGATGCGTGCTGGCGGCGCGGCTGACCGAGGACCCGGCCGTTCGCGTGCTGCTGCTGGAGGCCGGGCCGGCGGACCGCAGCTGGCAGATCCACATGCCGGCGGCGGTCGGGCGGCTGTTGTCCTCCGACCGGTTCAACTGGGCCTATGTGTCGGAGCCGGAGACGCATCTCGACGGCCGCCGCCTGTCGCATCCGCGCGGCCGGGTGCTGGGCGGGTCGTCCTCGATCAACGGCATGGTCTATATCCGCGGCCACGCCCGCGACTACGACGCCTGGGCCCAGGCCGGGCTGCAGGGCTGGGCCTATGCCGACGTGCTGCCCTATTTCAAGCGGGCGGAGCGGCACAGCCTGGGCGGTGACGCCTATCACGGCGGCGACGGGCCGCTGTCGGTGTTCGCGCCGGACCTCGCCGCCACGCCGCTGGCCGACGCCTTCGTCCGGGCGGGGCAGGAGGCGGGGTACGGCCTGACCACGGATGTGAACGGGGCGCGGCAGGAGGGTTTCGGCCGGATCGACCGCACCACCGGCGGCGGCCGGCGATGGAGCGCGGCGCGCGCCTATCTGCGGCCGGCGCTGGGCCGCCCGAACCTGACCGTGGTCACTGGCGCGCTGGTGCGCCGCATCGTGCTCAAGCGCGGCCGCGCCGTTGGCGTCGAATTCGCCCGGCGCGGCCGGGTGGAGACCGCGCGGGCCGAGGCCGAGGTGGTCCTGTCGGGTGGGGCGATCAACTCGCCGCAGGTGCTGCAGCTGTCCGGCATCGGTCCGGCCGACGATCTGGCGGCGCTGGGCATCACGCCGCTGGTCGACCTGCCCGGCGTCGGCGCCAACCTGAACGACCATCCGGACATCGTTATCCAGCACCGCTGCCGCACGCCGGCGTCGCTGTATGGGGTCAATCGCGGCCTGCGCAAGCTGGTGACCGGGCTGCGCTGGTTCGCCGGCAAGAGCGGGCCGGCCGCGTCCAACCACTTCGAGGCCGGCGGCTTCATCCGCAGCCGGCCGGGCATCGAGCATCCCGACCTGCAGCTGACCTTCATGCCGATCGCGATCAAGCCCGGCACGGTCGAGGATGTCGGCGGCCATTCTTTCCAGGTGCATATCGACCTGATGCGGCCGCGCAGCCTGGGCCATGTGAAGCTTCGCTCCGCCGACCCGGCCCAGCCGCCGGCGATCCGCTTCAACTACCTGCAGGACCCGCAGGACCGGATCGACCTGCGGGACTCGGTGCGGCTGACCCGCGAGATCCTGGCCCAGCCGGCGCTGGCCGCCTATCGCGGCGAGGAGATCTACCCCGGCCCGGCAGTGCGCAGCGACGACGAGATCGACGCGTATCTGCGCCAGGGGATCGAGACCTGCTATCACCCGGTCGGCACCTGCCGGATGGGGCAGGGCGGCACGGCCGTGGTCGACGGCGAATGCCGCGTCCACGGCGTCGGGAGCCTGCGGGTGGTCGACGCCTCGGTAATGCCGGCGATCGTCAGCGGCAACACCAACGCCCCCACCATCATGATCGCAGAGAAGGCGAGCGACCTGATCCGCGGCCGGCCGGCCCCGCCGCGCGACGAGCAACCGGTGTGGATCCACCCCCGGTGGCAAACCGCCCAGCGTTGACACGGAAGGAATCGGCCATGACTGCAACCCTCCGCCCTCCCTTCGTCGTCGCCGAAGCCGAGGACGTTCACCGCCAGGCCCGCATCGACCTGGCCGCGGCGTTCCGCTGGTTCGCGCGGCTCGACATGCATGAATCGATCGCCAACCACATGAGCGTGGCGGTGTCCGAGGAGGGATCGCGCTTCCTGATCAACCCGTGCCGGCTGCACTTCTCCCGCGTCACCGCCGGCAGCCTGCTGCTGCTCGACGCGCATGACCCGACGACACTGGACCAGCCCGACGCGCCGGACCCGACCGCCTGGTACCTGCACGCCCGGCTGCATGCGGCGCTGCCGCAGGCCCGCTGCATCATGCATCTGCATTCGAAATACGCCACCGCCCTGGCCTGCCTGGCGGACAGCACGATGCCGCCGATCGACATGAACACCGCCCGCTTCTTCGGCCGGGTGGCGATTGATGACGGCTTCGCCGGCATGGCGCTGTCGGATGAGGAGGGCGACCGCCAGGCGGCGCTGATGACCGAGGGCAAGACCGTGCTGCTGATGGCCAATCACGGCGTGCTGGTGATCGGCCCGACCGTGGCCGACGCCTTCGACGAGCTCTATTACTTCGAGCGCGCGGCGGAGACGCTGCTGACCTGCTACGCCGCCGGCCGTCCGCTGCGGGTGATGCCGGACGAGGTGGCGCGGCTGACCGAGCGGCAATGGCGCGGCTATGGCCGCTTCGCCGCCGACCACCTGGACAACGTCAAGGCGATCCTCGACGCCGGGGAGCCGGGCTACCGGGACTGATCGTCCTTCGATGCGTCGTCGCGCCAGGGCTTGGTCTTCCCGAGCGTGTCGGCCATGACGGCGCCGCGCCGGCCCCTCGGCTTGTCGCCGCCGATTGTGCTGTCGCGGGCCGTCTGGTGCTCCGCCTCCGCGTTCAGCTCGGCGCCGATCAGGAACACGACGGTCGACAGCCAGATCCAGGTCAGGAAGCCGACCACCGCCCCGAGCGATCCGTAGGTCGCGCCATAGCTGTCGAAGCGGGCGACGTACCAGGAGAACAGCATCGATCCGCCGATCCAGACCAGGGCCGCGACCGCGCTGCCCCAGCTGATCCATTGCCAGCGCGCCTCGCGTCGGCTCGGGCCGAACCGGTACAGCAGCGACAGCCCGACGACCGTCAGCAGCAGAAGGGCCGGCCAGCGCAGCAGCCAGACCAGCGTGCCGGCGACCGATCCGAGGCCGACGAAGCTGAGGACCACCGGCACGACGACGACGCCGACGAGGGCAAGGACGACGAAGACGAGGGCGAGCGCGGTGAACAGCAGCGAGATGGCGTTCAGCCGGAAGAAGCCGCGCTTCTCGGTCTCGTCATAGACGACGTTCAGCGCGTCGAACAACGCCTTCACCCCGGCATTCGCGCTCCACAGCGAGATGGCCAGGCTGACCAGGAAGGCGAGGCCGAGGGCCCGCGGGGGCTGGCTGGCGAGGCGATGCAGCTGGCCGCCGATCACCTCCATCCCGCCGCTCGGCAGGATGAAGGCCAGCTCGGCGATGTCCCGCTCGACGCTGGCGGGATCCGCGACGAAGCCGTACAGCGAGACGATCACGCCGATCGCGGGGAACAGGGCCAGCAGGGAGTAGTAGGCGACGCCGGCGGCGAGGGCGAAGACGCGGTCGTCGTCGATCTCCGTCCACACCCGGTACAAGATGTCGAGCCATCCGCGCCGCGGGATCTCGACCGGCGACCGTGCGTCGCGGCCATGCCCTTCTTCCGTCGACGGCGACGTCGCCATCGGGCTCTCCCACCGATACTGGACCTTTCAGGGTCGAACGGCAGGTGGCGCGGAGGCGTTCCGCTCCAGGAGAATCGGCCTATCGCTCGGCCAGAGCCAGCTTGGCGCCGAGGGCGACAAAGGCGGCGGCGAAGCTGCGGCGCATCCAGGTCATCACCCGCGGGCGCGAGATCACATGGTCGCGCATCGCGGCGGCGAACAGGCCGTAGACCGCGAAGACCAGGAAGGTCATCAGCATGAACACACCGCTCAGCTCCAGCATCCGGGCCAGCGGCTGGGCCTCGCCGGCGCTGACGAACTGCGGCAGGAAGGCGACGAAGAAGATCGACAGCTTCGGGTTCAGGATGTTGATCAGGATCGCGGTCACTGTGACCTGCAAGGCCGACCGGCCGCCGACCTGCTTCTCCACCTTCAGCGCGCCGTGCTCGCGCAGCGTGTTGAAGGCCATCCACAGCAGATAGGCGACGCCGAGATATTTGAAGATCTCGAAGGCCAGGGCGCTGGTGTGCAGCAGCGCCGCCAGCCCCAGGATCGCCGCCGCCATATGCGGCACGATGCCGAGGGTGCAGCCGAAGGCGGCGATCACGCTGGCGCGCGACCCGCGGGTCAGCCCGGCCGCGATGGTGAACAGCGCGCCGGTGCCGGGCGAGGCGACGATGATGAACGAGGTGATCAGGAACTCGATGCTCACGCTGGCACTCCTCCCGTCAGGCTGCGGCCGCCACGATGCCTTGGCTGGGGGTGGGCGGGCAAGGAGATCGCTGATGGGTCGGAGCCCCCCTCCCTTGTCATTGCCGGGCTTGACCCGGCAATCAGGGGCCATCAAGAGCTGCTCTGGCGGCCCCTGAATCCTCGGGTCAAGCCCGAGGATGACAATAGGGGATAAGGGAAGACAGTCGAACCTACACCGGGATCGCCACGCTGTTCTTGATCTCGCGCAGGGCGAAGTTCGAGCTGATGTGCTGCACCGCCGGGCTGGTGAACACCACCTCCTTCAGGAACTTCTCGTAGTCCAGCGGGCTGCGGGTGACGATGCGCAGGATGTAGTCGGCCGAGCCGGTCATCGAATAGAACTCCAGCACCTCCGGCCGCTCGGCGATCTTCTTTTCGAACGCCTCGATCTGCTCGCCGTCGTGCTTGGCCAGGGTGACATGGGCGAAGGCGGTCTCGCCGTAGCCCAGCCGGGCCGGGTCGACCCGGGCGACGTAATCCTTGATCACGCCGCGCTCCTCCAGCGCCTTCAGCCGCCGCCAGGTCGGCGAGGTCGACAGGCCCACCGCATCGGCCAGCTCCTGCACGCTCTGCCGGGCGTTGCGCTGCAGCGCCGCCAGGATGGCGCGCTCGAACCGGTCCAGCTCCTCGGCATCCGTGGGCATGAAACCTCCGTAATCTCCCTGATCCAGAAAAATCATACCTCAGATCTCATGGTGCTGCGCCGACATCGGCAAAACTTTTCCCCGATCTCGGCGCATCCTTTTCCTGGAGATGCGCGCTTCGCGCGTCCCGGTCGGAAACCCAGCGGAAGGACGACCCGGTGACCGCTCTCGCCTACCAGCAGCCCCGCCTCCTGGCGAATGCGCCCGATCCCGGATTCGACTGGCGCCGCATCGCCCATCTGCTGCACCTGTCCCGCGCCCTCGATGCGCTGGAGGAGACGGTGTTGGCGCCGCAGAAGAAGGTGCTCTACCAGTTTTCCGCCCGCGGCCACGACCTGGCGCAGATCCTGCTGGGCACCCGGCTGGACGATCCGCGCGACGCGGTCTGCGGCTATTACCGTTCCCGCCCGATCCTGCTGACCCTCGGCGTCGACCTGGCGGACGCGCTCGGATCGTCGATGGCGCGGGACGGGGGCTATTCCGCCGGCCGCGACATCGGCGTGGTGTTCAACTTCCCGAACCCGGCCGGCCCCTCGGCGCTGCCAATGTGCGGCGGCGTCGGCACCCAGTACACCCCGGCTGCCGGTTGGGCTCAGGCAATCGAGTACGGCCGCACCGTGCTGCACGACACGGCCTGCGACCGCGCCATCGCCGTAGTCTTGGGTGGCGACGCCTCGGTCGCCACCAACGGCTTCTGGTCGGCGCTGACCATCGCCACCACCCAGCGCCTGCCGGTGCTGTTCCTGATCGAGGATAACGGCTATGGCATTTCGGTGCCGTCGCGGTTCCAGACCCCGGGCGGCGACATCGCCGCCAACCTCGCCAGCTTCCGCGGCCTGCACATCCTGGCCGGCGACGGCACCGACCCGGCCGAGGCGGCGCGGCTGGCCGATGCCGCCGTCGCCCATGTCCGCGGCCGCAAGGGCCCGTGCCTGCTGCGGCTCAGCGTGCCGCGGCTGGAGGGCCACAGCTTCCAGGACACCCAGGCCTACAAGCCGGCCGAGACGGTGGCGGCGGAATGGGCCCGCGACCCGCTGCCCAAGCTCAAGCAGTTCCTTGTGCCGGCCGTGATGGAGGCGGCGGAATGGGATGCACTGGCCGCCGAGGCCGGGGCGCAGGTCGAGGCGGCACGGGTCGGGGCCGAGGCGCGCCCCGCTCCCGACGCCACCGGGGTGACCCGCCACGTCTTCTTCGAAGGCGAGGCCCAGGCCATGGGCGGGTTGCGGGGCGAAGGCATTGTCCCGGCCGCAGGCCACGACGCGCCGCAGCCGGACGGCCCGCGGATCAACATGGTCACCGCCATCCGCCGCACCCTGGACCACGAGCTGTCGGTCAATCCGCGCATGGTGATGCTGGGCGAGGACATCGGGCCGAAGGGCGGTGTTCATGCCGTGACGCTGGGACTGCAGGAGAAGTTCGGCGCGGCCCGGGTGATGGACACCAGCCTGTCGGAGGAGGGCATCGTCGGCCGCGCCGTCGGCATGGCGCTGGCCGGGCTGCTGCCGGTGCCGGAGATCCAGTTCCGCAAATACGCCGATCCGGCGGTGGAGCAGATCAACGATTGCGGCTCCATGCGCTGGCGCACCAACAACCGCTTCGCCGCGCCGATGGTGCTGCGCATGCCGGTCGGGTTCCTGAAATGCGGCGACCCCTGGCACAGCCAGACCAACGAGGTGCAGTTCGTGCACGCGCCCGGCTGGAAGGTGGCGGTGCCGTCCAATGCCGAGGATGCGGTCGGGCTGCTGCGCGCGGCGCTGCGCGGCGACGACCCGGTGATGTTCCTGGAGCATCGCGCCATGCTTGATGCCGCCTGGGCCCGGCGGCCTTATCCGGGCGATGATTTCGTCCTGCCCTTCGGCCGGGCGCGGACCACGATGGCAGGGCGGGATCTGACCATCGTCACCTGGGGCGCCATGGTCGAGCGGGCGGAGGCGGCGGCGCGGGCCAGCGGCAAATCGGTCGAGGTGATCGATCTGCGCACGCTGATGCCGTGGGACAGCGGGGCCGTGCTGGCCTCCGTGGCCCGCACAAGGCGCTGCCTGATCGTGCATGAGGACCTGCGCACCGGCGGCTTCGGGGCGGAGATCGCGGCGGTGGTGGCGGACGAGGCGTTCATGGACCTCGACGCCCCGGTGGCGCGGCTGACGATGCCGGACATCCCCAGCCCGCACAATCCGGTGCTGCTGGACGCCGCGGTGCCGTCGGTCGACCGGATCCGCGACAAGATCCTCGCGCTGACCGGGTTCTAAGGCCGGAGCGCTGAACGAGTTTGGGGCCGAGACGATGACGTCCAGATTTATACAGAGAAGTCCCCCAGAGGAACTCGTCGAGCTGTTCAAGGAGTCGACGGCCGATCGGGCGCATGAGCACGGCGTGAGGGTCGATGTGCTCGCGCCGGTCCAGCAAGAGGGCACCAAGGCGGCGGTGCGCGGTTGGCTGGCCGCTGTGGGCGACACGGTGCGCGAAGGCGACCCGCTGGTGGAACTGGAGACCGACAAGGTCACCGTCGAGGTCCCGGCGCCGGCCTCCGGGACCTTGCTGGAGATCCTGATTGCGACCGATCAGGACGCGGTACCGGGGGCGGTGCTGGGGCGGATTGAAATGCCGTCGGCTGCCTCTTCCTCAGTCCCCCCTCCCCCTGCGGGAGGGGGGCAGGGGGAGGGGGCTGCGCGCGTCCGCGCGCGAAAAGCTGACGACCTCGATGCATCGAGCGAACCCGGCATCGTCTCCGATGGCGAAAACCCCCTCCCCCTACCCCCCTCCCGCGAGGGGAGGGGGGACTCAGGGCGGTCCATCGCCGAGTTCGATCCGGCGCTGCGGCTCTCTCCATCGGTGCGCAAGCGGCTGGCCGAGACCGGGCTGGACCCGGCCGGGCTGGCCGGCAGCGGCAAGGACGGGCGGCTGACGCGCCAGGATGTCGAGCAGGAACTGGCCCGCCGCCAGGCCCGGCCGGCCGCGCCGCCTACCGAAGTGAAGCCGGTCCCGGGGCTTCGCTCCCACCGCATCCCGCACGATTCCATGCGCCGGCGCATCGCCGAGCACATGGCGCACTCCGTCGCCACGGCGCCGCATGTCACCGCCGTGTTCGAGGCCGATTTCGGCGCCGTGCTGGCGCATCGCCAGGCGCACAAGGCGACGTTCGAGCGCCAGGGCGTCGCCTTGACCGTCACCGCCTATCTGGTCCAGGCCTGCGTCGCCGCGATGAAGGCGGTGCCCACGGTCAACAGCCGCTGGCACGACGACGCGCTGGAGGTGTTCGACGACATCGGCATCGGCATCGGCACCGCGCTCGGGGACAATGGCCTCGTGGTGCCGGTGGTGCACCGGGCGCAGTCGCTGTCGCTGCTCGGCGTCGCCGTGCGGCTGCAGGAGGCGACGGCCCTGGCCCGCGCCGGCAGGTTGGCGCCGGCCGATGTCCAGGGCGGCACCTTCACCATCTCGAACCACGGCGTCTCCGGCTCGTTGCTGGCGGCGCCGATCATCATCAACCAGCCGCAGGTGGCGATTCTCGGCGTTGGCAAGGTCGAGAAGCGGGTGGTGGTGCGCGAGGCCGGCGGCGCCGATGCGATGGTGATCCGGCCGATGGCCTATGTCTCGCTGACCATCGACCATCGCGCTTTGGACGGCGCCCAGACCAACGCCTGGCTGACCCGCTTCATCGAGACCATCGAGACCTGGCCGGCGGAGTAGGCTCTCCACTCCCCTATCTGTCATCGCAGGGCTTGACCCGGCGATCCAGGGGCCACCCAGAGCGGCCTCGACATCCCTGGATGCCCGGGACAAGCTTGGGCATGACAAAACGGGGACGTGAGTCCTTGGGCGTCCGTCAGGCGGCCTTGGCGCTCGCGCTTCCGTTGCGACGCTCCGACCCGATGGCCTGCCGCTCGATCAGCATCACATCCCCGAACTCATGGCCGCGGTAGCCTTCGGCCGTGAGGGCGGCCGGCAAGCGGTCCAGTACGCCGTCCGGGGCGAAGGCGCGCAGCAGTTCGAAATGGCTTTCGCCCGGCTGGTGCATGCCGGTGAGGAGGGCATCGACCACGCGCAGCCGGGTCGCGGGACCGATGCGGTTGGCGGCGATGCCGTCGCCGACGCGCGCCGTGCCGTTGGCCTCAACCGCGGCTTCGAGGGCGCGAACCACGGTGGTGCCGATGGCGACCACGCGCCCGCCTACGGTCTTCGCCCGGGCAATCGCCGCAGCGGTCCGCTCGGGGATTCGGTACGGCTCGTCGAAGGGCAGGCGCCGGTCGAGCGCCGGGTCGCCGGTCGAGGAGATGCCGGCGGCATGGGTCAGCGTGGCGAAGCCGATGCCGCGCCGGCGCCAGGCGGCGAGCAGCGCCCAGTCCAGCGCGAAGCCGGCCGAGGGCGGTTCGAACGCCACCGGGTCGGCGGCGATGCGGGTCCAGACGTCCCACAGCGCCAGCGGCTGCGGCACATGGGCGTACTGGATTGGCCGGCCATGCCGCGCCAAGCCGGCCAGCACGTCGTCCCGCGTGCCCAGGACGTGCAACTGGATCAGGCGCGGATGGTCCAGCACGCGCTCGATCACGGCCCCCAGGGGCCCGAGCGCCAGGGGATCGCCGGCCGACAGAGGTGGCGGCGCCGGCCGGTCCTCGGTGCGGATGCGGTGGTCGCCGGCGCCGAAGGCCACGGCCACGAAACGCGTCGGATCGCCCGGTGTCACCCAGCCGGCCAGCCGCAACTCGATCGGGCTCTCGCTCTCGTGATGCCAGCCGTGCAGGCTCGCGGGCAAGGTGGCGGCATCATTGGCGACAACCAGATCGCCCGGGGCCAGCAGAGTCGCCAGGGCCGCGCGGGGCAGGTGCCGGGTCTGCCCTCGATCGTCGACGACGCAGAGCCGGGCGGCGGGCCGGTCGGGCCGGTCGGCGGCGATCATGCGTCCACCCGCTGCTCGGCGGCGCGACCCGGCAGGGCGGCCAGCACGGCCTGCACGATTTCGGCGGCCGAGACCTCAGGCATCTTCAGGGCCGACGGGTCGGCGTCGGGCACGGCCAAGGCGTGCAGCGGCGTGTCCATGTCGCCGGGGTCGATCGACAGGAAGCGCACGCCCTCGCCCCGGGCCTCCTCGGCCCAGATCGCCGTCAGATGGCGCAGCCCGGCCTTGCTGGCGCTGTAGGCTCCCCAGCCGGCATAGGCGTTCACGGCCGCGTCGCTGGAGATGTTGAGCACCACCGCGCCACGCCCCTGGCGGGCGGAGGCGGCGAGGGCGCCGAACAAGGCCTTGGTCAGCCGGAACGGCCCGACCAGGTTGACCGCCAGCGCCTGCTCCAGATCCTCGCATTCGGTGTCGGCCAGCAGCGCGAGGGGGACCGGGCCGAGGCTCGAGGCGTTGTTGATCAGCACGTCGAGCCCGCCCAGCCCCGCCGTGACCTGCAGCGCGATCGGGTGGATGTCCTCCTTGCGCCCGAGATCGCCGACGATGCCCTGGGCGCCGGTCTCGCGCGCGGTGCGGGCCACAGCCTCGGCGCCGCGGGCGACGAAGGCCACGCGAGCGCCCATCGCGGTCAGCAGCCGCACCAGGGCCAGGCCGAGGCCGGAGGTGCCGCCGGTGACCGCCACGCGCAGTCGCCGCAGATCGGTGTCGATAGGCATGATGGATGCTCCTGTCGTCGGGAGCCTCCACGGGTACAAGTTCAAGTCGACTTTAGGTCAAGAAGATATTTCAAGGCTCGGCTTTGATAATTCTTAAGGCCGCCATGGCGAGGAGGGGCCTGCCTACCCCCAGACCTCCCGCGCGATCTCCACGATCATCTTAAGCTTCGCCCATTGCTCGTCCTCGGCCAGGACGTTGCCCTCCTCGGTGCTGGCGAAGCCGCATTGCGGGCTGAGGCACAGCTGGTCGAGGTCGACGAATTTCGCCGCCTCGTCGATCCGGCGCTTGATGTCGTCCTTCTGCTCCAGCGTGCCGGACTTGGAGGTCACCAATCCCAACACCACGGACTTCCCCTTGGGCAGGAAGCGCAGCGGCTCGAACCCGCCGGCGCGCTCGGTGTCCCATTCCATGAAATAGCCGTCGGCGGCGATCTCGTTGAACAGCCGCTCCGCCACCGGCTCGTAGCCGCCCGAGGCGATGAAGGTGGAGCGGAAATTGCCGCGGCAGAGATGCATGGTGATCACCATGTCCTTCGGCCGGCCGGCGATGGCGGCGTTCAGCATGGCGGCATAGATGCCCGGCTGCTTCACCGGGTCGTCGCCGCGCTCGGCCAGCATCCGCCGCTGATCCGGGTCGCAGAGATAGGCGAAGCTGACATCGTCCAGCTGCAGGTAGCGGCAGCCCTCGGCGGCGAAGGCCGCCACCGCGCCGGCATAGGCCCGGCCGAGATCGGCGTAGAAGTCCTCCATCTCCGAATAGACCGCGGTGTCGATCACCTGCCGGCCGCCGCGGTAGTGCAGCATGCTGGGCGATGGGATCGTCATCTTCGGCACCCGGCCGGTATTCGCCTTCAGGAAGCGGAAATGCTCCAGCATCGGGTGGCTGGTGAAGCCCAGCTTCCCGGTCACGCGAATGCCCTTCGGCTTCACCTGGGCGCCCTGGAACTGGATGCCATGGTCGGCCCAGTAGCCCTCGACGCCGTCGAGATGCTCGAGGAAGTCGAAATGCCAGAAGGCGCGGCGGAACTCGCCGTCGGTGACGGCCTGCAGGCCGATCTCCTCCTGCCGGCGGACGATCTTGCGGATCTCCTGGTCCTCGATCGCCTGCAGCTCGCCAGCGGTGATGGCGCCCTGCTCGTGCTGGGCGCGGGCGGCCTTCAACGGGGCGGTGCGCAGCAGGCTGCCGACCATGTCGGCGCGGAAGGGCGGGGTCTGGTGCGGCATCGGTCTCTCCTTGGGTCAGGCGTGCGAGCCCTTGCGGGTGACGCCGAGATGGCGGGTCAGGGCGGCCTCGTCGGCCTTCAGGACGGCGCTGGGCGCGGCATGGACGATGGCGCCGCGCTCCAGGATCACCGCCTGGTCGGTGACGGACAGGATCTTCTGGGCGTGCTGCTCGACCACGACAGCCGCGACGCCCTCGTCGCGCAGGATGCGCTTCAGCGCGGCCAGCAGCTCCTCGACGATGATCGGCGCCAGGCCCTCGGTCGGCTCGTCCAGCAGCAGCAGCTTCGGGTTCAGCATCAGGGCGCGGGCGATGGCCAGCATCTGCTGCTCGCCGCCCGACAGCTGGCTGCCCAGGTTGCCGCGCCGCTCCTTCAGCCGCGGGAACAGGGCGTAGGCGCGCTCCGGCGTCCATGGGCCAGGCCGCGCCACCGCGGTCATGTTCTCCTCGACCGTCAGCGACCTGAAGATGTTGCGCTCCTGCGGCACCCAGCCGATCCCGGCCAGCGCCCGGTCCTCCGGCCGCGTCCGGGTCAGGTCGCGCCCGGCCAGTGCGACGGTGCCGCCGAAGCGGCGGGTGACGCCGATGATACTGTTCAGGAGCGTGGTCTTCCCGGTGCCGTTGCGACCGAGGAGGGCCAGCGCCTCGCCCTCGGCCAGGGTCAGCGACACGCCGGAGACGACGGCGGCCTCGCCATAGCCGGCGACCAGATCGCGCAGGGCCAGCAGCTCAGCCATCCACTGCCTCCCCGAGATAGACGGCGCGCACCTGCGGGTCGGCGGCGATGGCGTCGGGCGGGCCTTCGGTCAGCAGCGTGCCGTTGACCAGCACCGAGATCCGGTCGGCGAAGCTGAACACCAGATCCATGTCGTGCTCGATCAGCAGCACCGAGACGTCCTGCGGCAGCTCGGCGATGGTGGCCAGCAGCTCGTGCCGCTCCACCTCCGGCACGCCGGCGGCCGGCTCGTCCAGCAGCAGCACGCGCGGGCGGCAGGCGAAGGCGGTGGCGATCTCCAAGAGGCGCTGCTTGCCATAGGCCAGGGTGGCGGTGCGGGCCTGCAGCACATCGGTCAGGCGGAAGCGCTCGGCGATGGCGAGGATCTCGTCCAGCACCTCGGCCTTGCCGCCGGCCACCCGCCACCAGTCGCCGCCGCGCCCCAGGCGCTCGGCGACAGCGAGGCCGATGGTGTCGAGCGGCGTGATCTCCGGGAACAGCTGGTTGATCTGGAAGGTGCGGGCCAGGCCGCGCCGCACCCGCAGATGCGGCTTCAGCCCGGTGATGTCCTCGCCGCCCAGCAGCACCCGGCCGCCGCTCGGGGCCAGGACGCCGGTCAGCAGGTTGACGAAGGTGGTCTTGCCGGCGCCGTTCGGGCCGATCAGCGCGTGCCGCGCCCCGACCGCGATGCTGAGCGACACGTCGTTGGTGGCGACCAGTCCGCCGAAGCGCTTCTGCAGGCCGATGGTCTCCAGCGCCGCGGTCATCGCCCGGCTCCAAAGCGGGAGAGGAGAGAGGCGAGGGGCCGGCGCACGCCCTGCACCAGCCGGTCGCGCCCGACCAGCACCAGCAGCACCAGGAAGGCGCCGAGCCAGAACGACCAGTATTGCGGCGTCAGGCCGGAGATCCAGTCCTGCAGGAAGCGGAACAGCACCGCGCCGATCGGCCCGCCATAGAGGTAGCCGGCGCCACCGATCACCAGCACCAGCAGCACATCGGCCGAGCGGTGGAAGTCGAAGACGTCGAGCGAGACGAACTGCGTGGTCTGGGCCAGCAGCGCCCCGGCGACCGCGGCATAGGCGGCCGACAGCGTGTAGACGCCGACCAGCCGCCGCGCCACCGGCACGCCGACCGCGGCGGCGCGCAGCCGGTTGTCGCGGATCGCCTTGAGCGACAGGCCGAAGGGTGAATGCACCACCCGCCGGGCGAACAGGAACAGGAGGAACAGCACCGCCAGGCTATAGGCATAGGCGGTGGTGCCGTAGAGATCGAACTCGAACCAGCCCAGGATCGGGCCGACCACCATGCCGTTCAGCCCGTCGGCGCCGCCGGTCAGTCCGGCCGCCCGGTTGGCGATCTCGAACAGCAGCAGCGAGATGCCGAGCGTGACCATCAGCCGGGTGAGGTCGGAGCCGCGCAGCACCAGAAAGCCGGTGGCGAAGCCCAGCACGGCCCCGGCCCCCGCGGCGGCCACGAGGCCCAGCAGCGGCTCGCCGGCGACATGGATGGTCAGCAGGCCGGCGACATAGGCGCCGAGGCCGAAGAAGGCGGCATGGCCGAGCGAAACGATGCCGGCATAGCCGAGGATCAGGTCGAGCGAGAGCGCGAACAGCGCCAGGATCGCGATCTCGTTCAGGATCAGGTGCTGGTCCGGCAGCAGCAGCGCGGCCAGCGCCGCCAGCCAGAACATCGCCTCCGGCCAGCGCCAGCGGGCCCGCGACGCGGCCGGGGAGAGCCGTGCGGCTTCGGAGGAGAGCGGCGCGGCCGTCACCGGCTCCCTCCGCGGGCGAACAGCCCCTGCGGCCGCAGCAGCAGCACCACGATCATCACCGTGTAGATGACGAAGGATCCGAAGGCCGGGACATAGTACTTGCCGGCGACATCGGCGATGCCCAGCAGCAGTGCCGCCAGGAACGGGCCGGTCAGGCTGGAGGTGCCGCCGACGGTCACCACGATCAGGAAATAGATCATGTATTTCAGCGGGAAGGTCGGGTCGACGCCGAGGATTTCGGCCCCCAGCGCGCCGCCGAGTCCGGCGAGGCCCGAGCCGACGGCGAAGGTGGCGGCGAAGACGGTGTCGACCCGGATGCCCAGGCCCCTGGCCGCGCGCGGATCGTCGACCGCGGCGCGCAGCCGGCTGCCGAAGCGGGTGTAGGCCAGCACCCCTTGCAGTGCCAGCACCAGCACGCTGCAGATGATGATGATCAGGGCGCGGTAGATGCCGATGCCGACGCCCAGCACCTCGACCCGGCCGCGCAGGTAGTCGGGCAGCTGGATGATCTGCTGCTCCGACCCCATCAGGTAGTCGGCGGCCGCCATGGCCATGAAGACGATCCCGATCGAGAACAGCACCTGGTCGAGATGGCTGCGGCGATACAGCTGTCGATACAGCGTCCGCTCCAGCACCAGCCCAACCGCGGCCGCGGCCAGGAAGGCGGCCGGCAGGCACAGGAAGAACGGCACCTGCCAGCGGCTCATCAGGATCGCGGTGACATAGCCGCCGAGCATGGCGAAGGCGCCGTGCGCCAGGTTGATGAAGTTCATCAGCCCAAGGGTCACCGACAGCCCGCAGGCCAGCACGAACAGCAGCATGCCGTAGGCGATGCCGTCGAACAGGATCGTCGCCATGGCGAGCTTACTTCGCGGCCTTGACCGGGTCCTTCACCGCCTCGATGGTCGCGAATTCGACATTGTACAGCCCCCCGTCGCGTTTCTCGACTTTCCGGACGTAGACGTTCTGGATGATGTCGCGGGTGTCCGGGTCGATCGAGACCGGGCCGCGCACGCTGGTCCAGCTCATGCCCTTCATGGCGTCGACCAGGCCCTGGCCGTCGGTGGCGCCATTGGTCTTCTTCAGCGCCTCGACGATCAGGTGCATGCCGTCATAGCCGCCGACCGCCATGAAGTTCGGCCGCATCCCGCCATTGGCCGCCTGGAAGGCCTGGACGAAGGCCTTGTTCTCCGCGCTGTCATGCGCCGCGGAATAATGGTGGGTGGTGATGGTGCCCAGCGCCACGTCGCCGATCTTGTCCAGCAGCTCGTCATCGGTGACGTCGCCGGTGGCGATCAGCCGGATGCCGGACTTGTCCAGCCCGCGCTCGACGAACTGCTTCATGAACACGGCGCCGAAGCCCGAGGGCACGAAGACGAAGACCGCATCCGGCTTGGCGTCGGCCACGCGCTGCAGGAAGGGCGCGAAATCCGGGTTCTTCAGCGGCACCTGCAACTGCTCCACCACCGTCCCGCCGGCCTTGCCGAAGCGCTCGGCGAAGGCCTTCTGCGCGTCCAGGCCGGGGGCGTAGTCGCTGACCAGCGTGACCACGGTCTTGATGCCGTTCTGGGCGCTCCACTCGGCCAGAGGCACGGTCACCTGGGGCAGGGTGAAGCTGGTGCGGACGATGAAGGGCGAGGCCTCGGTGGTCACCGCGGTGGCGGCGGCCATGATCACCTGCGGCACCTTGGCCTGGGTCGCGATCGGCGCTGCCGCGGCGGCCAGCGGGGTCAGGCCGAAGCCGGCCAGCACCGACACCTTGTCCTTCACCACCAGCTCCTGCGCCAGGCGCTTGGTGACGTCGGCGGTGCCGGTGTCGTCGCGGACGATCAGCTCGATCGTCTTGCCGGCGACGGTGGTGCCGTTCTGCTGCAGGTACAGCTTGGCCGCGGCCTCGATCTCCCGCCCGGTCGAGGCGGAGGGGCCGGTCATCGGCAGGATCAGGCCGATCTTGACCGTGTCCTGCGCCGCGACAGGCCAGGCCGCCAGCAGGGCGGCGGCCAGGGCCGCGGCGGTCAGGTGGCGTCGGTGCATCGTGGTCCTCCCCTGTTGTTGCCGGTCGAAAGACTTGTGCGCCGGTGGGTCGATCATCGCCGATCCCCGGTCTTCTTCCTCTGATCTCTTGTGCCGGGCCCCGGTTGCGGTCAAGAATCCGTGCGCATAGCGAAGATCTTGTTCGCAATGCGCACAAACCGGGAGGAAAATCCTGCGCGACGAGCAGGTCGTCTCGTTCCGCAAGGGGCTGGACATCATCCGCAGCTTCGGCGCGGGGCATCGGCGGCAGACCATCACCGAGGCGGCGTCGCGCACTGGCATGACCCGGGCTGCGGCGCGTCGCTTCCTGCTGACCCTGTGCGAGGCCGGCTACGCCCGCAGCGACGGCAAGCATTTCGAGCTGACGCCGGCGATCCTGTCGCTCGGCCACAGCTTCCTGTCCGGGATGGGCGAGATCGAGCGGGTGCGCGACGCGCTGCTGGGGCTGACGCGAGCCCTGGGTGAATCGGCCTCCGCCGCCATGCTGGACGGCACCATGATCACCTACGTCGCCCGGTCGCCGGCGGCGCACCGGATCATGACGGTCGGCCTCGGCGTCGGCACCCGGCTGCCGGCGCATGCCACCTCGATGGGTCAGGCCCTGCTGGCGGTGCTGCATCCGCGCGAGCTCGATCGCTATTTCGAGGTCGCGGTGCTGGAGCGGTTCACCGAGCACACGCTGACCACCCGCGCGGCCCTGGCGGCGCGGCTGGCCGAGGTGCGACGCCACGGCTATGCCCAGGTGTCGGAGGAGCTGGAGACGGGTCTGAACTCGATCGCGGTCGCGGTGCCGGGCGGCATCTCCGCCGGCAACCTGGCGATCAACCTCAGCGCCCCGGCCGGGCGGGTCGGGGCGGAGGAGATGCGCGAACGCTTCCTGCCGGCGCTGCAGGAGGCGGCGCGGGCCGTGGCCCTGGCGGTGCCGCGCGGCTGAAGCGGGGCTATCTCTGGTTCCAGCGCCTGATCACGGGCTCGGTCAGGTCGTGCTCGTAACCGAGAACGCTGAGGCTGGCGGTGTCCAGCACGAAGCGTGAGCCCTCCTGCGGCGGTAGGCCGATCCACCGCGCCGCGAGGACCCGGAGGAAATGCGAGCTGGAGAACACCAGGACCGTTTCGGCCGCCTGGCGGAACTGCTCGATCACCGCATCTGCCCTGGCGCCGACCTGCGCCGCGTTCTCGCCCTGCGGGCAGCCGTCGCGGAACAGCTGCCAGCCCGGGCGCTCGGCCAGGATCTGCTTGGTGGTGATGCCCTCATAGGCGCCGTAATCCCACTCCGCCAGATCGTCCTTGATCACGGCGCCGTCCCCGAAGCCGGCCAGCGTGCAGGTGGTCCGCGCCCGCAGCGACGGGCTCGACCAGACCGCCGCGAAGGTCGGGCCCTGCAGCCGGCCGGCGACGCCGCGCGCCGCCGCCTCGCCCGCCTCGGTCAGCGGGATGTCGGACCGGCCGGTGTGCCTGCCGGACCGGCTCCACTCCGTCTCGCCGTGCCGGACCAGATACAGTTCGGGAAAGGGGCTGCTCATGGGCTCGTCTCTCGATCGCGGGGAATCCGCCGGGAGACGATCCTAGCCCATGACGATCGTGCCGTCGGCCTCCACCCGCACCGGGATCGCATCGAGCCCGCAATCGGCCGGGCCGGAGATGGGGCTGCCGTCGTCGGCGTCGAACTCGGCAAAGTGGTTGGAGCAGACCAGGCGCCGGCCGTCGGCGCTCAGCACGCTGCCGCCGCGCCAGGTCAGCGGCAGGAAGGCGTGCGGGCAGGCGTCGAGGAACGCCCGCACCGTTTCGCCGCGGCGGACCAGCAGCATCGAGAAGACGCGGCGGCCGGCGCCGAAGGCGAGGATGCGGACGCCCGGATCCTCGATCTCGTCGAGGCGCCCCAGCACCGTTGCCGGCGCCGGAGCGTGCGGGTGCCGGCGCCAGGCCGGTCCTTCCTCCCGCGCGAAGGGGCTGCCGATCACGCCGCGTCGCTGTCGGCCGACAGCACGCCGCGCCGGATCTGGTCCTCCTCGATGCTCTCGAACAGGGCGCGGAAATTGCCCTCGCCGAAGCCGTCATCGCCCTTGCGCTGGATGAACTCGAAGAAGATCGGACCGATCACGGTCTGCGAGAAGATCTGCAGCAGCACCTTGGTGTGGGCGCCCTCGACCACGCCCTCGCCGTCGATCAGCAGGCCCAGCTCGCGCAGCCTTTCGACCGGCTCGCCATGCTTCGGCAGGCGGGTGTCGATCTTGTCGTAATAGGTGTCGGGCGGGGCCGGCATGAAGGCCAGGCCGTTCCGGTCCAGCCGGCTGACCGAGGCGTAGATGTCGCGGCTGCCCAGTGCCACGTGCTGGATGCCTTCGCCCTTGTAGGTGCGCAGGTACTCCTCGATCTGGCTCTTCTCGTCGGCGCTCTCGTTGATCGGGATGCGGATCTTGCCGTCCGGGCTGGTCAAGGCGCGGGAGGTGAGGCCGGTCAGCTTGCCGCTGATGTCGAAATAGCGGATCTGGCGGAAGTTGAAGAGCCGGCTGTAGAAATCGACCCAGACATCCATCTGGCCGCGATGCACATTGTGGGTCAGGTGGTCGACATAGTAGAGGCCGGCTGCCTCCGGATGCGGCTCGGCCGCGCCGATCCAGTCGAAATCGACGTCGTAGATCGACCCCTTGGCGCCGTAGCGGTCGACCAGATACAGCAGCGAGCCGCCGATGCCCTCGATCGCCGGGATCTGCAACTCGCCGGCATTGACGCGGGTTGAGACCGGCTTGGCGCCCAGCGAGACGGCGCGCCTGAACGCGTGATCGGCATCAGCGACGCGGAAAGCCATGGCGCAGGCGCAGGGGCCATGCTTGCGGGCGAAGTCGCTGGCGAAGCTGTCCGGCTCGGCATTGACGATGAAGTTGATGTCACCCTGGCGGTACAGCGTCACCCGCTTCGACTTGTGCCGCGCGACCGGGGCGAAGCCCATGGTCTCGAACAGCGCGCCCAGCTTTTCCGGCTCGGACGAGGCGTATTCGACGAACTCGAACCCGTCCGTGCCCATCGGGTTGGAGTCGGTGATCTCGGCCGACGGGGCGTCGTGCGGATAGGGGCCCATGCTGCTCTCCTGGCGTGGCGGTCCGTCAGGGATGATACCAGCAGGGGCATGGCCGTTCCGTGCGAAACGCGGGGTGAAGAACGGCTGGCGTGCACGTTTCTCGCATGCATATGGCCATCTATGCGTGAATCTTCATGTTGCAATCATTCCGTCTCGTCATCCCGTGCGCGCTGCGGCACGCAGTGCTGCTGCGCAGACACGGGATCTCGGCTCGATGCCGACGAGATTCCCGCTTTCGCGCTAGGGGATGTACATATCGCGTAGGGCCCAGCCAGCGGCCATGGTTTTGAGGATATCGAGGCCATGCTTGAAGGTGATGGGACCGGGGGGTTTGGCGGTTTTGGATCGAGAGCCA